>Ga0247611_10000429_pt1 | contig 85439 bp, 62 predicted proteins | sample 177DNAGHGhighgp2_FD_192422 | JGI IMG/M metagenome (GOLD analysis project Ga0247611, IMG submission 192422) | Sheep rumen microbial communities from Palmerston North, Manawatu-Wanganui, New Zealand - 1770 DNA GHGhigh gp2 | ecosystem: Host-associated > Mammals > Digestive system > Stomach > Rumen...
GTTCTCCCAGTCACCGCCATACAAGGCGTGGGTGATGGGCTTGTCGAACTCAGAGTTCATCTCATTGTCGGTGTCGAGCAGATACAACTTCACACGGCCTACATTCACACGCCAGACGTAAGCATAGACATGGTAGTTCATATAGGGAACATCGATTACCATAGGATTGCCGTCCTTGTCGAGTTGACGCTCAATAGGCAGAGAACCGAAATTCTGAGCCTCGTAGTTAGCGACCTGCTGACCGTCCATCGAGAGGCTCTGGGTGAAATAGCCGAAACGATAGAGGAAGCCGACAGCGCACATGTCTACGTTAGAGTCACTGGCCTCCTTCACGTAGTCACCAGCCAGCATGCCCAGACCGCCAGAATAGATCTTCAGGGCTGAGTGAATGCCATACTCCATGCAGAAATAAGCCACAGATGGACGGTTCTTGTCTGGTTCCACATCCATATACTTGCGGAATTTGGCATAGACATCCTTGATGCGCTTCATGAGACTCTTGTCCTTCAGGATTTCCTCCTTACGACCATAGGTGAGACGCTCGAGTAACATCACTGGATTGTGCCGTACCTCATGATAGATTTCTACGTCGAGGTCACGGAACAGGTCGCGAGCCTCATGGTTCCATACCCACCACATGTTGTGGGCTATCTCATCCAAACACTTCAGTTCCTCTGGCAGGGTAGCCTTTACGGTCAACATTCTCCACTGCGGAACATTGGTATAGCCTGCTTTGATCTTCATCATCTGTTCGTTTTTGTCTTTTACCTGTCTGCTGTTCCCTTAGATGCTCAGTTCGTCGAGCACATCGATGAGTCGCGTGTCGAAACGCTTGTCGGTGCGGATGCACTCAGAGAAAGGTACGTATACAATCTCATTCATACGGTAGCCCACCATGATGTTGCGCTGTCCCTGGATGATAGCCTCAATGGCACCTACGCCCATGCAACTGGCCAGGATGCGGTCGCGGGCAGAGGGCGTCCCGCCACGCTGAAGATGGCCCAGGATGGAGACGCGTACATCGAACTCGGGGAACTCGTGCCTTACACGGTCGGCATAGTATAAGGCGCCGCACTTGGGACTCTCTGAAACGATGACGATGCACGACTTCTTCGACTTGCGGATGCCGCGACCCATGAAGGCGGCCAACTGGTCGACATCGGTCGACTCCTCGGGCACGATGGCGGCCTCGGCACCACAGGCGATGGCGCAGTTCTGAGCCAGGAAGCCGGCATCGCGGCCCATCACCTCGACAAAGAAGATCCGCTCGTGGGAGTTGGCGGTATCACGGATGCGGTCTACACACTCCATGATGGTGTTCATCGTCGTGTCGTATCCTATAGTGGCGTCGGTGCCGTAGAGGTCGTTGTCGATGGTGCCAGGCAGACCGATGACGGGGAAATCGAACTCAACACCGAAGTTCCACGCTCCCGTCAGCGAACCGTTGCCTCCGATCACTATCAGGGCGTCGATGCCGTGCTGACGGCAGGTCTCATAGGCCTTCTGCCTGCCCTCGGGAGTCATGAACTCCTTGCTCCGGGCGGTCTTCAGAATGGTGCCGCCACGGGTAATGATGCCGCTGACGTCCTCGGTGGTGAAGTCCTTGATCTCTCCCTTGATGAGGCCGTCGAAACCCCGGTAGATGCCCTTGATGTTAAACAGATTGTAAATGCCGGCACGTGTCACCGCACGGATGGCTGCATTCATACCGGGGGCATCGCCTCCTGATGTCAGAATACCAATGGTCTTAATCTTGCTCATAGTTAAAAGTATTTTGTTAGTTTCCAGATAGTGTCAGACGGCATGACGATGCTGTTGTTCGTCTTTGACCTCTTACTGGCTGCAAAGTTCGAAAAAAATATCCGATAATTAATGTTCGATATCTCGCCTAATCTGTCCGATTTTGCCGAAAGTGCCCGAAAATGTCCCGTCGACAACAAATAATGTCGTAACTTTGCACCCATGGTTACACAAGATCAACTGAAAGATGTGTTGGAGCGGGCGGATGCGCTGCACCGTTATCTGGAGATAGACAAGAAGCAGATGGAGTATGAGGAGGAGGATCTTCGTACCCAGGCACCAGACTTCTGGGAAGACCGTGTCAGGGCCGAGGAGCAGATGAAGAAGGTGAAGGGTATCAAGCGCTGGCTTGACGGTTATAAAGAAGTACGTACACTGGCCGACGAATTGCAGTTGGCTTTCGACTTCTATAAAGATGAGATGGTGACGGAAGAGGAGGTCGACGAGGCTTATCGGAATGCCATGAAGGCCATCGGGGATCTGGAACTGAAGAACATGCTCCGTCAGAAGGAGGATCCCATGGAGGCGGTGCTGAAGATAAACTCTGGTGCCGGCGGTACGGAGGCTCAGGACTGGGCTTCGATGCTGATGCGGATGTATATGCGCTGGGCAGAGGCTCACGGCTATAAGGTGACGATCTCCAGCCTGCTCGATGGCGATGAGGCTGGCATCAAGAGCGTGACCATGCAGATAGAGGGTGGCGACTATGCCTATGGCTATCTGAAGTCGGAGAATGGTGTCCATCGTCTGGTGCGTGTCAGCCCGTTTAATGCCCAGGGCAAGCGTATGACTTCGTTCGCCTCGGTCTTCGTCTCGCCACTGGTAGACGATACGATCGAGGTGTATGTCGACCCCGCCAAACTGTCGTGGGATACATTCCGTTCGTCGGGTGCCGGTGGCCAGAACGTGAACAAAGTGGAGTCAGGTGTGCGTCTGCGCTATTGGTATACTGATCCTGATACGGGCGAGGAAGAGGAGATCCTCATTGAGAATACCGAGACTCGCGACCAGCCAAAAAACAAGGAGCGGGCGATGACACTGTTGAAATCACAACTCTACGACCGGGCCATGAAGAAACGCCTTGAGGCTCAGGCGAAGATTGAGGCTGGTAAAAAGAAAATCGAATGGGGAAGTCAGATACGTTCGTATGTCTTTGATGACCGTCGCGTGAAGGATCACCGGACCAATTATCAGACCACCGATGTCGACGCCGTCATGAACGGTAAAATCGATGATTTCATTAAGGCATACCTGATGGAATTCCCGGTGAATGATGAAGAGAATTAGGAATTAGAAATTAGGAATTAGGAATTATGATTACCTGATTATGCAGAAAAGACCTGAGAATGTTATTTTGAAGAAGACAGAAGATTTTAGTGATAGAATCGTCAAGATGTATAAATATCTTCAGAATAAGAGAGAAGGTAATGTTGATATATTAAAACAGGTATTACGAAGTGGAACGAGTATTGGAGCAAATACAGCAGAGAGCAAATATGCTCAGAGTGAAGCGGACTTTCTTACAAAGCTTACGATAGCATTGAAAGAGGCCAACGAGACCAAGTTCTGGCTGAAGCGTTTATATTCGGGTGATTATCTGTCAGAAGTGGAATATAAGTCCATTGTTAAAGATAACGAAGAGATTATTAATATATTAGTAAAAATTACAGGAACTCTGAAACGACGGATGCAGAAGTAATCATAATTTCTAATTCCTAATTTCTAATTCCTAATTAAATTTCAATTTATGGCACAAATAGCAAAACCATCTAAGGCAACCCAGAAGAAGGTTGCGTATCAGAAGAAACAGGAAGATAGCGGTAAGAAAGTGCTGGAGTGGATCTTCGGCGTCTTGGTCGTGCTGGCCATCATCTTTGTCGTCTATTCCATCTTCATCGTCAGTTGATGAGCGGGCTGGAGATAGAGCGTAAGTTTCTGGTCCTTAACGATGATTACAAGCGGCGGGCTTACTCTAGCAGCCGCATTTGCCAGGGATATATCTGTAGTGGTCACGGTCGTACCGTCAGGGTACGTATTCGTGACGACCGCGGATATCTGACAATTAAAGGCCCGTCGAATGCCGACGGGATCACCCGTTATGAGTTTGAGAAGGAGATTACGCTTGATGAGGCCAAGGAACTGATGAAACTCTGTGAACCTGGTCTGATTGACAAGACCCGTTATCTCGTGAAGAGCGGCACTCATACATTTGAGGTGGATGAGTTCTATGGCGAGAATGAGGGGCTGGTGATGGCTGAAGTGGAACTCCAGTCAGAGGATGAAGATTATGAAAAGCCCGATTTTATCGGGAAGGAGGTGACTGGTGACCGTCGATACTACAATGGTCATCTGCGCTTGAATCCCTATTCCTTGTGGCGTGAAAAGTAGATGAACGTCAGACCGAATATGGCTCCCAACGTTACTCCCAGGGCATTTGCCGTCAGGTCAATCCAATCGCCATTGCGCGTTTCCGTACAGTATTCCTGTAGAATCTCGATAATACCACTCATGATGACAGGGGCTGCCCAAGCCCAGACGAACAGTTTCTCATAATCTGGCTTGTTGTGCTGTCGGTAATATTCTATCCACAGCACTCCACAGGTGCCGCCATACATCACCAGGTGAACCCATTTGTCGATGAGCAGCACGTTGTCAAGAGGGGTCTCTGGGGCTTTGAAGAAGAGTGACAGATACCAGATGACGGCAAACAGAACGCACGAAATGGGGTAATCCTTTATAATATGTGATACGATTTTCATTTTTATTTTCAATTTTGGTGCAAAAGTAAGAATTATTTTATACTTTTGCAACGGAATTACGAGAAAATTATAAATGGCGAAGTTAGAGAGAGCAAGTTTTGGAAGTAAACTAGGTGTTATCCTGGCAACGGCAGGATCGGCTGTAGGTCTGGGCAATATATGGCGTTTCCCGTATATGGCTGGCCAGAATGGTGGTGCCGTGTTTATCATCATTTATATCTTCTGTGTCTTGTTACTTGGTATCCCTTGTATGATCAGCGAGTTCATCATCGGCCGTCATGGTCAGGCCAACACGGCCCGATCGTTCCGGAAACTCTCTGGTGGAACGGCCTGGATGCTCATCGGCTATATGGGTGTGTTGACGGGATTCCTCATTTCCGGATATTATGCCGTGGTGTCCGGCTGGTGCCTGGAATATATCTGGGCGTCGTTGTTTGTTAAACTACAGGGCGATCCCGAACTCATCAAGACCTATTTCATGACGTTCTCGCAGGATCCTGTCAGACCGGTTTTCTGGACAGTCCTCATCCTGTTGGCAACCTTCCTGATCATCTCCAACGGTGTGCGTGACGGCATAGAACGAGCCTCAAAGATGATGATGCCCACCTTATTTATATTATTACTGATAATCGTGGTGGCCTCGTGCTTGTTGCCCAACGCAGAGAAGGGCATTGAGTTCCTGTTTAAGCCCGACCTTACAAAGGTCAATGGCGATGTGTTCCTGGCAGCCCTTGGCCAGTCGTTCTATTCACTGAGTATCGCCATGGGCTGTATCTGTACCTATGCCAGTTATTTCTCCCGTCAGACCAATCTCACGAAGTCTGCTGTACAGATTGGCGTCATCGATTTCATGGTGGCCATATTGGCCGGACTGGTCATCTTCCCTGCTGCCTTCTCCGTGGGAGTCCAGCCGGACAGCGGACCATCGCTTATCTTCATCACCCTGCCGAACGTGTTCCAACTGGCTTTTGAAGGTTTCGCGAGTTTAGGCTATATCATCTCCGTACTTTTCTATGCCTTGCTGTCGATGGCGGCACTCACATCGCTCATCTCACTCCATGAGGTGAGCACGGCCTTCCTTGAGGAGGAGATGGGTACTACCCGCAAACAGGCTGCACTAATGGTGACCATCGGCTGTGTCCTCATGGGCATCATCTGTTCTCTCTCGTTGGGGGCTTGGCACGACTACCAGTTCTTCCGCATGACGGTGTTCGATCTCTTCGACTTCGTTACCGGACAGTTGTTCCTGCCTGTCGTAGGCTTCCTCACCTGCATCTTTATCGGATGGTTTGTGCCCCATAAGATTGTGCGCGATGAGTTTACGAACAACGGCACGTTGCGCAACGGTGGCATCTTCCATTTCTACCTCTTCCTGGTGAAGTATGTCTGTCCCATCTGTATTCTCTTCATCTTCCTTCATCAGTTAGGACTGCTTTAGTGATGGCACGGGGGAATTTCGGAGGTAAGTTGGCGATTGTTTTGGCAACGGCGGGCTCTGCCGTCGGCCTCGGCAACGTGTGGCGCTTTCCGTTCATGACAGGACAGAACGGCGGTGCAGCCTTCATCCTCATCTACTTTGCTTGTGTGCTGCTTTTGGGTATCCCAGGCATGGTCAGCGAGTTCATCGTGGGGCGTCACTCTCAGGCCAATGCCGCCCGTGCTTACGGCAGCTTGGGGCATCGCGGTTGGCGGTGGATAGGCTATTTAGGTATCCTCACCTCCACCATAATCCTCAGTTTCTACGCCGTGGTGGCAGGCTGGTGTCTGCAGTATCTCATTGCCTCCCTCGGCGGACGGCTGAATGGTGATGCCTCTTACGTCATCGACTATTTCACCACCTTCTCCAGCGATCCAGTGAAACCCTGCCTATGGGCTGTGGCCTTTGTACTTATCACTCATGCAGTGGTGGCTCAGGGTATCGAGAAGGGTATCGAGCGTGCATCGAAACTGCTCATGCCGTTGTTGTTGCTCTTGCTGGTCATCCTTGTGGTGGCATCGTGCATGCTGCCTGGTGCCTCTAAAGGTATCGATTTCCTGTTGCGACCAGACTTCTCGAAGGTCAGTGGTAGTGTGTTCCTCGAGGCTTTGGGCCAGGCCTTCTTCTCATTAAGTCTTGGAACAGCCTGTCTTTGTACTTATGCTTCCTATTTCAAGCGCGACACCAATCTGTTGCGCTCTGCCACACAGATAGCCCTGCTCGATACGGCTATCGCCATCCTCGCCGGACTGATGATCTTCCCTGCGGCTTTCTCCGTAGGTGTGCAGCCTGACAGTGGTCCTTCGCTCATCTTCATCACTCTGCCGAATGTGTTCCAACAAGCGTTTATCACGATGCCTGCCGTGGGCTATTTCATTTCTATCCTGTTCTATGCCCTGTTGGTATTTGCTGCCTTGACATCGACCATCTCGATGCATGAGATCGGCACGGCCTTCTTTTTGGAGAAACTGCATTGGCCTCGTCAGCGGGCCACATGGATACTGACTGTTGTCTGTGCCACGATGGCCGTGTTCTGTTCCCTCTCTGTGGGGGCGAACACTGATATCCAAGTACTGGGCTTGTCGCTGATGGACTTCTGTGATTATTTGACGGCCCAGTACATGTTGCCAACGGGTGCTTTCCTGACGAGTATTATGTTGGGTTGGTTTGTCGACCGTAAGTTGGTTCATGACGAGTTTGCTGTTGGGGGTTCTGCCCGTGAGTCGTTCTTTCGTGTCTGGCTGTTTTCTGTCCGTTTCATCGTGCCTGTCTGCATCGTTCTGATTTTTCTCCATCAGTTCGGCGTGATATGATCCGCGAGTTCTTTTATCTCCAGAAGTCCGACCGCAAGGTAATCCTTGTTCTGCTCTCCGTGGTGGTCATCGCCTTGGGCATTATCTTCTTAACGGGAGGGGAGAATGAAACCTCCAATGCTCTCGTTTCTGCCGATTCCATCGACAATTCCGCCCCCTCCAAACATTATCGAGACAGTTCCTATAAGAAGCCTTACCGTGAGCGGACGGTCTATGTCCGTACCAAGGTTGTCTATCGCGACACGGCCTATCAACGGGGCCATCGACTTTCAGATGTAGAACATGACTCTGTGGTGGCTCACTACCAGCCTAAGATCCGTCGTGGCGAACATATCGTACTCAATACGGCCGATACTACTGCCCTGAAGACCGTCCCAGGCATCGGCCCCTATTTCGCCCGAAAGGTTGTCGAATACGGTGAGCGCCTCGGGGGCTATGTCAGTGTCGACCAACTCGATGAAATCGAGGATTTCCCTCTTGAAGCCAAACGTTATCTCGTTATCGAGAACCCCTCTCCGAGGAAACTGAACGTAAACCGTCTCTCGCTCAACGACCTGAAGCGCCATCCCTACCTGAACTTCTATCAGGCCCGTGACATCACCGACTACCGTCGCCTGCACGGCCCCCTCCGTTCCCTCGAAGACCTCCGGCTTTCTAAGGACTTTCCCCAAGAAACCATCGATCGCCTCAGACCCTATGTAGAGTTTTAGCGCCCTCCCTTAATAGTAAAACAACTTGTTTTGGTCTGTTAAAGATGCCTTCCATGAATGTAAGGAATGCCTGATACGACACTAAAACAAGTTGTTTTACTTTTGCACTCTGCCTTCCTGTCTTGTGTGCTCTGGCATTCAACACAGAAAAAGTAGTTTGCGCTAACCGTTACAAATGAGACTTGTTGCTTTTTGTTTCTCAAGAAAAACTGCCAAACATTTGGTGTATTCGGATATTTTGCTTAACTTTGCCACGCGAACGAAACTAAAAACGATATATCGTATGATTGGATTAGGAATGCAGAATCTCCTTTTGTTTGGATTGGGTATGCAGGAGATACTCGTGATTGCACTGATCGTGCTGCTGTTGTTCGGCGGCAAGAAGATCCCTGAACTGATGAAGGGCCTCGGTAAGGGCGTGAAGAGTTTCAAGGAAGGGATGAACGAGGTGACGGATATCACGAAGGACGAGGGAAAAGAGAAGAAGGATGAGTGAAACTTCACGCCAGACTCCACCCCGTGAAGGGGCGGGGAATGGTTCCTTGATGACCTTCTGGGATCATCTCGATGAGTTGCGGGCGGTGATTATCCGGGCACTCTTGGTGTCAGTTGTAGCCGCAGCGGTAGCGTTCTGCCTGAAAGAAGAACTGTTCGCCGTAGTACTGGCTCCGAGGACGGGTGACTTCATTACTTACCGTCTGCTTGGCGTGGAGCCGTTCTCGATCCATCTGATGAACACGGGGCTGACGGAGCAGTTCATGATCCACCTCAAGACAGCCTTCTATGCTGGTCTGTTGGTGGCCTCGCCCTATATCATCTACCTGCTCTTCGGTTTCGTAGCGCCGGCGCTCTATGACAACGAAAAGAAATATGCTACGGCATTGGTGGCGAGCGGTTATGGTATGTTCATGTTGGGGACGGTGTTGAACTATCTGCTGATCTTCCCGCTGACGGTGAGGTTTCTGGGAACCTATCAGGTAAGTCCTGACGTGGCGAATATGCTGACGCTGCAGTCGTATATGGACACGTTGCTGACGATGAGTCTCGTGATGGGCATTGTATTCGAACTGCCAGTGGTGAGTTGGCTGTTGGGAAAGATGGGATTGCTGAATGCTCAGATGATGCGAACATGGCGCAGGCATGCCATCGTGGCAATCTTGATTGTCTCAGCCATCATTACGCCAACGACAGATGCCTTTACGCTCTTTGTGGTAGCCCTGCCGATATGGCTGCTGTATGAGGTGAGCATCGTGATTTTGAAGTTTACAGTAAACGAAACAAGTACTATATGTTAAAGAAGATTCGTACAATTCTTGCAGTGGTGTGCTTCGTATTGATTACCCTGCTGTTCCTTGACTTTACGGGGACGCTTCATTGCTGGCTTTCGTGGTTGGCGAAGATCCAGTTCCTGCCTGCTGTGATGGCGCTTAACGTCGTTGTGGTCGCGGCACTCATTATCCTGACGCTCGTCTTCGGGCGTATCTATTGTTCTGTCATTTGTCCTCTAGGCGTGTTTCAGGATCTTTTAGCCCGATTCCATCGGAAGAAAAACAAGTATTCCTATTCTAAGGAGGTGCGTTGGCTGCGCTATCCTGTGTTGGGACTGTTTATCATCGCTCTGGTGGCTGGCGTGGGTGCCTTCTTCCAGTTGTTGGCACCGTATAGTGCCTATGGCCGTATCGCCACGATGATCTTCCAGCCAGTCTGGAAGTTCGGAAATAATATACTGGCGACGATAGCGGAGCGGACCGACAGTTATGCCTTTTATAGCGTCGATACCTGGATGCGTTCAATGCCTGTGTTCGTCATCGCTGCCGTGACATTGGTGGTTCTCTTTGTGATGGCCTGGCGCGGGGGACGTACGTATTGCAATACGATTTGTCCTGTGGGTACCTTCCTCTCGTTCTTCGCCCGCTTCTCATGGCTGAAGATCCACTTCGACGAGGAGAAGTGCAAGAACTGTTCGCTCTGCTCGAAGAACTGCAAGGCCGCCTGCATCGACTACAAGACGCATACTGTGGATTATAGTCGTTGCGTGGTCTGCGGCAACTGCATTGCCTCCTGCAAATTCGGAGCACTGAAATATACCGGCTCTTCTGGATCTTCCAGAAAAGCCGCATCTCCTGGCACCGTCGATGCTTCCAAGCGCAGTTTCTTGCTGGCTTCGGCTCTTGTCACTACCGCTGCCATTGCCCAGAAGAAGGAGAAACTGATGGATGGTGGCTTGGCGGAGATTGAAGACAAGGTGGCTCCTGAGCGTCAGACACGACTCACGCCTCCAGGCTCTCTCTCCTTCGACCACTTCGCTCAGCATTGTACGGGTTGTCAACTCTGTGTCTCGGAATGTCCGAACCAGGTGTTGCGTCCTTCTTCTGACCTGATGCATCTGATGCTGCCTGTGATGTCGTACGAGCATGGTTACTGCCGTCCGGAGTGTACCCGTTGTTCGGAGGTCTGTCCTGCAGGTGCCATCAAGCCACTCGACGATATAGAGAAGAGTTCGATTCAGATTGGGCATGCTGTTTGGATTAAGAAGAACTGTGTAGTGCTGACTGATGAGGTGGAGTGCGGCAACTGTGCCCGCCACTGTCCTTCTGGAGCCATCGAGATGGTGCCGCTCGACGAGAACAATGAGGAGTCGCCCTTGATTCCCGCTATTAACGAGTCTGCCTGTATCGGCTGCGGTGCCTGTGAGTATGTTTGTCCGTCGCGTCCCTTCTCGGCCATCTATGTAGAAGGCCATGAGGTGCATAAGAAGATTTGATTTTTTTGAGTTTATAGTTGATGGCTTATAGTTTATAGATGATAACCTGGCAAGCCTTGATATATCTTTGAAGACTATAGAAGTAATCAACTATAAACTATAAACTTTTAAACTAGAAACAAAGAAAAGAATGGAAAAGAAGAATATATCGAGACGGAGTTTCCTGAAGATGTTTGGAGCAGGAACCATTAGCACGACCGCCGTATTGTCAGGTTGTAAGGGAGGCAGTAAGGCTGAAAGTCAGGCCGCAGAGGAGTACAAGAACCAGGTGGAGCCTCCTATGGGCCAGATGACCTATCGTGAGAACCCCAAGACGAAGGAGAAGGTGTCGCTCTTAGGTTATGGCATGATGCGCCTGCCGACGAAGGTGGACAATGACAACGAGTTTGATCAGGATATGATCAACCGTCAGATAGACTATGCTATCGAACATGGTCTGAACTATTTCGATACGTCCCCTGTCTATTGTCAGGGAAAGTCTGAGCATTGTACGGGTATCGCCCTCAGCCGTCATAAACGGAGTGAGTATTTCGTTGCCACAAAACTGTCGAACTTCAACCGTGACTACTGGAAACGGGAGAAGGCCATCGAGATGTACAGGAACTCGTTGAAGGAACTGCAAGTGGAATATATAGACTACTATCTGCTGCATGCCGTAGGCGGTGGGATGGATGAGTTCAATGGTCGCTATGTAGATAACGGCATCATGGACTTCTTGATGAAGGAGCGTGAGGCAGGACGCATCCGGAACCTTGGTTTCTCGTTTCATGGAAAGAAGGCCGTGTTCGACGAGGTGCTGGCCATGCAGGATAAGTATCATTGGGACTTCGTTCAGATAGAGTTGAACTATCTGGACTGGGACTATGCCGACGAGATCAGCCGTAACAATGTCGATGCCAGTTATCTCTATGCCGAACTCTATAAGCGTGGCATCCCCGCTGTCATCATGGAGCCGCTGTTAGGAGGTCGTCTGGCAAACTTGCCGCAGTATTTGATGACCGAGTTGAAGAGTCATGCCCCAGAGCGGTCGGTGGCTTCGTGGGCCTTCCGCTATGCCGGTACCCCTGAAGGTGTGCTGACGGTATTGAGCGGCATGACCTATATGGAACATCTGAAGGACAACCTGCTTAGTTACTGCCCGCTGGTGCCTCTCTCTGACAAGGAGATGAAATATCTGGACGATGAGATTGCCCATAAGATCGTCGGACTGGAGAATATACCATGTAACGACTGCAAATACTGTATGCCTTGTCCCTATGGCGTTGATATTCCCGCTATCTTCGTACATTATAATAAATGTAAGAACGAGGGATCATTGCCAACGGGCGTTGGCGACGAGGAATATCGTAAGCATCGTCGCCAGTATCTCATCTCTCTGGATCGTGTTGTTCCCCGTGATCGCCAGCCAGACCATTGCATTCAGTGTGGGCAGTGTGAACCCCATTGTCCACAGAGCATCCACATCCCTCGCGAACTTCGTAAGATCGACGAGATGATTGAACAACTGAAGCGTGATCCTATTGGAATAGGCGAAAAGGCTTAGGGCTTGGTTCACAAAGTGAACAGCATCGTCAGCAAAGGAATGGTAAGCATGGAGAGGAGCGTAGTGATAAGCGTAACCTCCGTGATAAGTGTCGTGTCTCGATTATATTTCAGGCAGAGGATAGTGCCGTAGGTGGCTACTGGCATCGCAATGACAACTGTATTGATATTCACGACATACGAATCGAAGCCCAATGCCCTGCAGAGGTAGTAGAAGCCGACAGGAATGAGCAACAGACGGAATAGGGTTGTAGTATAGACCGTCCAGTTGCCAAGCATGGTTCGTAGGGATAATTGCGACATTGACGAGCCGATAATGAGCAAGGCTGCAGGAACGGTAATGTTGCCAATCATTGTGAGTGGCTGGCTGACAACTCCAGGGATATGGTCAATACCTAAGGCAACGATAATCATCGCCAGATAGGCTGAGAGCATCGGCGTGCTGTAGAGCACTTTCTTCTGGAACCGCTTCCCGTCGCCCAAATCGCCAACGATAAGGATGGTGCCGATGGTAAAGACGGCAAAGGTGTTGACCACATTGAGAACGGCGGCATAGAACACAGCCTGATGGCCGAAGATGGAGGCGACAACGGGATAGCCCATAAAACCGACATTGCCGAACATTAGCGAAAAGCCTATGACACCTTCGTCTTCCTTCTTCCTTGTGAGATAGTGTGGTAACAACAGCCCTACGCCGGATAGAATCACATAAGTCAGTAGACTGATGCCTAAAAGGGGCAGAATGAGTCCTCTGTCAGGCAGTTCGCCTGTCATTGCGGAGGAGAGAATCAGGGCTGGACAGGTGATATTGATGACCAGGCTCGACAGTTTCTTGTCGAACTCCCCACCCATATAGCCCAGCCTGCCTGCCGCATAGCCTGCTATCACGATGGCAAAGAGTGTCATCATCACTTCAACCATTTTTTCTTATAAAAAGACAAATGGCTGACGAATCAGCCATTTGTGCTTCCAACTTGGTTCCTTTGTCGGGATGAGGCGACTCGAACGCCCGACCCCTACGTCCCGAACGTAGTGCGCTACCAACTGCGCTACATCCCGATTGCCTGAAAGCGGCTGCAAAGGTACGCAGTTTTTTTGAATTACGTGCAAGAAAAGCGATAAAATTTCAGAAATACCGGAATTTTATCGCTTTTCTTGGTCATTAAGGGCGCTTACTTATAATGTTTCTTGAACTGAATGAACTCATCACAGCGAGAGACGTATGGTGCAGGTGTGCGACTGGTCTCAAACTCAGAGAGATTCTTGAATGCAACAAACTGCTGGGCTTCGGAATTCGGCACACGTTCGTACTTGTAGGTCTCGCTGTTCCATTTCTCGTTGTACCAGTAGTTGGGGTAGAGTTCACCATAGCAGAGGGCGAAGAGGGAGCGTTCCCTGAGGTTGACATCCTGGCTCATGCAGGCCTTCTGTAGCAGCCGGACAGCCTTCTGGGCAAGGTCGGCTTCGCCTTTACGCTGGCTGTCGCCAGTACTCTTGCCGTTGCGCATCAGCCACCAGCAGTCTCCGCGGAAGTGGGCCTGGGCATACCGTATGGCCAGATCGTAGTAACTCTGTTCGAGGGCCTTGCCCTTGAGCACGTTCTGCTCGCCCTCCAGTTTCTGCATCTCCTGGGCGAAGGTGAGTTTGGGATTGTTCTTGAGTTCCCATTTCGTGTCGCTGTACTCGATGTCCTGCTTCAGGAACTGCCGTTTGATCCAGGGCTCAACATTCCAATTGCGGTTGGCGACATAGACTGCATAGCCTTGTCGCTCATAGAACGACTTGGGAATGTCCTTCAGCCATGTGGCGGCTTTCTCCCACTGGCATACTCGCATGTATTTGGTACCAATCAGATCCTCTATCTCATAGGGCTCAGGCTTGACATGGGCCTTGAGGTAGCGGTCCAGATTGTTGTTGGCAGGCGTGTTGGCGTAGTAGAGGTATTTCTGCAGTCCCTCCACCTGCATCGTGTCGATGTAATAGCCGTACTTGTAACTGTCGCAGGTCTTGTAGAGGGCGATGAGGCGTGAAGGCTGGGCGGCGTAGTGCTTCTGGAGGGTCTGATGGAGCACACGTTCCCTGACATAGTTATAGTCCTGATTCTCCTCCAGCCACTGAAGTTCGTCTGTGAGATAGTTGTCGAAGGCCTCGCTGTCCTTGGCCTGATATGCGGTCATATAGAGCATCAGCGAGCGGGTGCAGTCCTTCATCCTTCCTGTTCCGTTGAGTTTGGCAGCGTCGATGATATCTGAGGCGGCCTGGCGCTTGTCGCCGAACATGAACTCGAGCCAGGCCTGGGCGGCCTGCCACATCATGGGCACCTCGGTCTTGCCCTCCTTGACGACCTGCTTGCAGAAGTCCCGCATCTGAAGGGCTTCCTTCTTGGTGATGTCGCGGATGAAGAGTTTGCCGCCCACTCCCTCGGCATTGGGGTTGGTGGCATCGTCGGCCTCTTGGGCATTGTTCACGAAGTCCTGCAACAGGAATACCAGCACTTTGGCATTCGGATTGTTCAGATACTCCTGGCGGATGGCTGCGAAGGAGCGCTTCTTGTAGTACTGCGTCATCAGACTGTTGTAGTCGCCCATCTCAGCAAAGAGTTCTCCAGCCTCTGCCTGGCGGCCCGTCTTGTAGAGGGCTCCGGCGTAGATGTTCTTCATCATGTCCTTGTAGACGGTTTCGATATACTCGCTGGCGGTCTGCTCCCAGAAGGTGACATTGTCCTGATGCCTGCCGAGCAGCATGTTGCAGCGCATGTAGAGCAGGGCGTGCTGGGAACGGAGGCGCGACTTGATCTTGCCGAGGGCATATTCACGGACGCTCTTCAGCACCTTGCCGCGCTCGGCGATCTCTTCCTTCGATGGGTATTCCCATCGTTCGCTGCTGACGCTGCGGGCACAATTGAGCTACAAATCGGGGTTCTTGGCATAGTTCACCATGAGGGCATCGCCCTTCTTCTGGGCGAACTCGATGATATCGTCGGAGTCGAACCAGTACCAATCGTCTGGTGACTTGCCGAGATAGGCTTTCCAGTTGTCGTTGCATATCTTCTGAACACGCTCGCTGAACTCCTGACTGTCGTAGATGCGGAACAGGTAGAAGTTGCTGGTCCAACCTCCAGCGCAGGCCAGCATGGGCAGTACCATTGCTGCCAGCAGATTAGTGATGATAAATCTCTTCATAGGTTTCTGGTTTATATCTGTTAATGTTGTCTTTGTCCAAGTGGTAGGTGATGATCGAGCGGCTCAGGTCTCTCCGCTCCTGTTCGACCATGCGCTTCACCAGCGTCACCTCCTCGGCCTCGGCCTTGTGCTCTAACTCGACGCCGTTGATGATGCGCAGCCAACTGAATGCAGGGTAGGCGGCCGCCAGGGGCAGGGGATAGTCGTCGAGATGTCGCAGATAGGGGGCCACGTCGCGATGGTCGAGGATGGGGTTGCGCTCCATGAACTTCTGAGGGTCGCCCGTGTTGTAGAGCATCAGCGCACCATAGTCCACAGGGGGCGCCTCCATCGAGAGTTGGTGCAGGCGGATCGTCGTGGACAGTGTCTGCCCCCATGCCTGCCTCACTTCCTCCAGGAACTGGTAGTAGATCTTCATGTTGCGGGCCGTATAGTCGTGGTCGATCTGTATCTCACGGACGCCGCTGATGTCGTTGGTCTCGTTCATCTGGCGGATGCGCTTTACCAGTCTGGCTGCCAGGCCCTGATGCGGCTTCTGCAGGCAGTCGGTGGTGATATACACCGTTGGGATCATCTCTACGCCTTCGGGCAGCGTGTCTGAGAAGGTGATCGTCGCGTTGGGCATAGGCTCTCCCTCGTCGTTCATCACCACGTCGAAGTAGCGGCAGTACACCTTATTTATATTATATAGATGGAGGAAAGCCCGCTCTGTGGAGTCGAGCCTCAGGTCCGTGCGCCAGTAGTACACGGCGTTCCCCTCGTCCAACTCCTTGCGCTGCTCGTCATCCCCACAACTTGCCAGCAGGGATATCATCACACAGGTCAGTGCCACGATTCTATGGTTCATCTTCAATGCGGATATGGCGTGATTCCTTATCTCGGTGCAAAGGTACAAAAGATTTGGTAAAAACGGAAGTATTTTGCCAGATGTTTTTCTCTTAATCTGTTTCTTCCCTCTTGTTTAAGCATGAAATACTTGCTCGTCTCTGGCTGCCTAAGCCTTGCCAAAAGTGTATCCCCCTATCTTCGCCAAAGTAAAACAACTTGTTTTACCTTGTAAAGGATGCCTTCTATCATTGTTAGAGATGCCTTGTACGAAGGTAAAACAAGTTGTTTTACTTTGGCGACCTGCCTGCCTTACAGACGGAAGGATATCTGTCAGAGCAGTTCCGGCAGTTGGAAGAGGCGGTTGCTGTTGCTGCCCTTGATGAGGATGTAGTAGCCCTGAGGGCAGTCTTTGGCGATGGCGGCCTTCACTTCCTCCACATCGTGGAACTTGCGGAAGGGGCAGTCGATGTCTCGGAAGTTGTCGCCCACGAGCCATACCTCGTCGTAGCCAGACGATTCCAGGCGGTCGACCAACAGTCGGTGCTCCTTGTCGCTCTCTTCGCCCAGTTCGCCCATCTGCCCCAGTATAGCCATCTTGCGATCGGCCTGAATGAGGCTGAAGTTGTCGAGGGCGGCGTGCATCGAGGTGGGGTTGGCGTTGTAGGCGTCGACGATGAGGTGGTTCTTCTCCGTGACGGTCATCTGCGAGCGGTTGTTCGAGGGCTCGTATTCCTCGAGGGCGGCACAGATCTTCTTGCGGTCTACGCCGAAGTTGATGCCTACGGCGATGGCGGCCAGGAGGTTGTCGATATTGTAAGAGCCGATGAGTTGCGTCTGCACCTTGTGCCACTTCGTGCTGCGCCCCTCTTCCTCGAGCACCATCAGCGGCTCGCGCCAGCGGAACTTCAGGAAGGGGTTGCACTCGATGACCTCGCCAGAGATGCAACTGTACCAGTTGTCTGGGTCTGTGGAGTAGGGTGAGAGCCAGATGTCCTCGTCGTCGCCAATCCTGCTCATCAGATGTTCATTGTCGGCATTGATGAAGATGAGGCTGTCCTTGCGGCTGCGGAGGAAGTCGTAGAGTTCGCACTTCGTGTTGATGACGCCCTCGAAGGAGCCGAAGCCCTGCAGATGGGCACGGCCTACGTTGGTGATCAGCCCGCAGGTGGGCTCTGCCGTCTCTACGAGGGTCTTGATGTCGCCAGGGTGGCTGGCTCCCATCTCGATGACGGCTATCTCGTGTTCCTTCGTCAGGCGGAAGAGGGTCTTGGGCACGCCAACGTCGTTGTTGAAGTTGCCCTGGGTGTAGAGCACATTGTATTTCTGTGAGAGCACGGCGGCGATGAGTTCCTTGGTCGTGGTCTTGCCGTTAGTGCCAGTGATGCCGATGACGGGGATGTCGAACTGACGGCGATGCTCGCGGGCCAGGTCCTTGAACGTCTGCAGGCAGTCGTCGACGAGAATTATTTTATTGTTTACAGTTGACGGTTTACAGTCTACAGATGATTGGCTGGCAAGCCCTTCAGAACTTCCACCTTTAGTGTCATCATCTGTAAACTGTAAACCGTCAACTGTAAATAAGTCCTTATCGTCGACGATGGCATAGGCACATCCCTTCTCGAGGGCTTGCAGGGCGAACTTGTTGCCGTCGAACGTCTCGCCTTTGAGGGCGAGGAAGATGCTTCCCTCAGGACAATCACGGCTGTCTGTCGTGATGCAGGGATGCTGCTGATAGAGCTGGTATAGTTTCTTAATATCCATAAACTTCGCAAATTTTGCTGCAAAGATAATGAAAAATCTTAATTCATGATTCTTAATTCTTAATTATTTTGTATCTTTGTAGCCGATTATGGACTATACGATCAATATTCACGGCCGATTGTTGGACTTGGCGACGCCTCAGGTGATGGGTATCCTGAATGTGACGCCCGACTCCTTCTATGCTGCCAGTCGTAAGCAGACGGAGGCGGAGATAGCCCAGCGGGCCAATCTGATTATGGCCGAGGGCGGAACGATCATCGATATCGGTGCCTGCTCTACCCGTCCTGGATCCCAGCCTGTCTCTGAGGCGGAGGAGATGGAGCGGCTGCGATTTGGCCTCGAGGTGGTGCGCCGTGAATTGCCTGACGGCGTCGTCTCTGTGGATACCTTTCGCCCTGATGTCGCCAGAATGGCGGTGGAAGAGTTCGGCGCCGGACTGGTAAATGATGTCTCAGAGGGTAGCGACAGAATGTTCCGTATGGTCTCTCGCCTTCGCGTACCTTATATATTAATGTCTGTCCAGCCAACTGTCAGGGGGATGCTCCTGTCGTTTGCGGAGAAGGTTCAGCAGTTGCGAGACTGGGGGGCTGCAGACATCATCCTCGACCCAGGCTTCGGCTTCGGCAAGACGATGGAGGAGAACTATCAGGTGATGAATGAGTTGGAGAAGTTGCAGGTGATGAATCTGCCCTTGTTGGTAGGCATCTCCCGTAAGTCGATGATCTACAGACTGTTCGGATGCACGCCTGATGAGTCGCTGAACGGTACGACGGTCTTGAATACCATCGCCCTGATGAAAGGCGCCTCCATCCTCAGGGTGCACGATGTGAAGGCGGCGGTGGAGTGCTGCAAGATCGTGGGAAAGATGGAAAGGTAATCATCAAGTTTAAAGTTTAAATTTCAAAGATAAAAGCCGTGTTGTTCGAATTTGGAATCAAAGACGTTATTGACATTCTGCTTGTCGCACTGATGCTCTACTACATCTATCGGCTGATGCGTGAATCGCGTTCGCTGAATGTGTTTATAGGCATCATGGTGTTCATCGTCACCTGGCTTTTCGTGTCGCAGGTCTTGCAGATGCGTTTGCTGGGTTCCATTCTCGACAAGTTGGTAAGCGTGGGTGTCATTGCCTTGATAGTGCTCTTCCAGGATGATATCAGGAAGTTCCTCTATAATCTCGGCGCCCATCGGCGAATGCGTGCCTTTACCCGGTTCTTCACGTCTTCGAAAGGAAAGGACAAAGCCAAGAAGGAGGTGAAGGAAACCATCATGCCGATAGTGATGGCGGCGATGAACATGAGCAAGGGCAAGGTAGGCGCTCTCATCGTGATAGAGCGTACGATACCTTTGGATGATGTGGTGGTGACGGGTGATCAGATTGATGCTGCTATCAACCAGCGGCTGATAGAGAATATCTTCTTCAAGAATTCTCCCCTCCATGATGGCGCAGTCGTCGTCGCTAATAAACGAATCAAAGCCGCAGGCTGTATCCTGCCTGTGAGTCATGACCTCGATATTCCAAAGGAACTGGGACTGCGGCATCGTGCTGCCATGGGTATCTCGCAGGAGAGCGACGCCCTGGCTGTTGTGGTGTCGGAAGAGACGGGAGGCATCTCTGTGGCTGTGGGAGGCACCTTCCAACTCCGTCTCTCGGCAGAAGAACTCGAGAGTATCCTGACCAAGGAACTGGAGTAGCAACGTAAAGGTTTTCATTTAATTTTCTGAAAAAACAGTCGTATTATATATGCTATTCGGATTATTTTTATTATCTTTGCAGACTACAAGACAAATAGGAATTTATAATAATAGCGAACTATGGATTTATTAAGTCAAATTGTAGCGCGTGCTAAGTCAAACAAGCAGCGCATCGTGCTCCCCGAAGCAGAGGAGGAGCGTACACTTCGTGCAGCCGACAAGGCTTTGGCTGACGACATCGCAGACATCATTCTGATTGGTAATCCTGATGAGATCTTCAAACTGGCTAAGGAGTGGGGGCTGAACCATGTAGACAAGGCCACCATCATCGATCCGGAGAACAATCCGAAGGCTGAGGAGTATGCCCAGAAACTGGAGGAACTCCGTCGTAAGAAAGGCATGACGATTGAGCAGGCCCGTGAACTGATGAAGAACCCGCTCTATCTGGGTTGTATGATCATCAAGACGGAGGGTGCTGACGGTCAGATTTCTGGTGCCCTCTCTACTACAGGCGACACCCTGCGCCCTGCTCTCCAGATTATCAAGTGCGCTCCTGGCATCTCTTGCGTCAGTGGTGGCTTGCTGCTGATTACCAAGCAGCCTCAATATGGTGAGAATGGTGTGCTGGTCATTGGTGACGTGGCTGTAACGCCGATGCCCGATGCCAATCAGTTGGCACAGATTGCTGTATGCACGGCACAGACCGCTAAGGCAGTGGCAGGTTTCGCTGAGCCCAGAGTGGCTATGCTGAGTTTCTCGACGAAGGGTAGCGCCACACATGAGGTGGTAGACAAGGTGATCGAGGCTACAAATCTGGTGAGGAAGATGGATCCAGAACTGAAGGTCGACGGTGAACTGCAGGCTGATGCCGCTCTCGTACCTTCCGTGGGTGCCAAGAAGGCTCCAGGCTCAACGATTGCTGGTAAAGCCAACGTGCTCGTATTCCCCAATCTGGAAGTAGGAAACATCGGCTACAAACTTGTTCAGCGCTTAGGCGATGCCATCGCCATCGGCCCGATCTTGCAAGGTATAGCCCGTCCTGTGAATGACCTCTCTCGTGGCTGTTCTGTCGATGACATCTATTATATGATTGCCATTACAGCCTGCCAGGCTATGGATGCGAAGAAGTAAGTTTTTGGTAATGTTTATTGTTTAAAGTTTATAGTTTAAAGTTTATAGTTTATAGATGATAACCTGGCAAGCCACTCGTTCTGCCTATAGAAGTAATCATCTATAAACTATAAACAGTAAACTATAAACAGAAAGAAAAGATTATGAAAATATTAGTTTTGAATTGTGGCTCGTCGTCGATTAAGTACGCCCTGTACAATATGGACGACAAGAGCGTGATGACCAGTGGTGGCGCTGAGCGTGTTGGCCTTGATGGCTCTTTTGTGAAAGTGAAACTTGCCAATGGCGAGAAGAGACAAATCATGCATGATATCCCCGAGCATACCGAGGGCGTGAAGTTTATCTTCTCTCTGCTGACGGATCCTGTGATTGGTGTTATCAAGAGCCTTGATGAGATTGATGCTGTGGGTCATCGTATGGTGCATGGCGGTGAGAAGTTCAATAAGTCTGTCATCCTTACCGATGAGGTGCTCAAGGAGTTTGAGAAGTGCTCGGATTTGGCTCCGCTGCACAATCCTGCCAACCTGAAAGGCGTGAATGCCGTGAAGGAACTGATGCCGGGTCTGCCACAGGTGGGTGTCTTCGATACTGCCTTCCACCAGACCATGCCCCCCAAGGCATATATGTATGCCATTCCCTATGAGTTGTATGAGAAGTATGGCATCCGCCGTTATGGTTTTCATGGAACCTCTCATCGCTATGTCTCTCAGCGTGCCTGTGAGTTCCTCGGCATCCCTGCTGAGGGCACTAAGATGGTGACTTGCCATATTGGTAATGGTGGTTCCATTGCTGCCGTAGTAGATGGCAAGTGTATCGACACCTCGATGGGTCTGACTCCGTTGGAGGGCTTGGTCATGGGTACTCGTGCCGGCGATATTGACGGTGGTGCCGTGACCTTCATCGAGAAGAAACTCGGTCTCGATGCTGACGGCATGTCGAACTTACTCAATAAGAAGAGTGGCGTGGCAGGCTTGACAGGTGGTTCCAGCGACATGCGTGACGTCGAGAATGCCGCCAAGGAGGGTGATGCCCGTGCTCAGTTGGCTCAGGATATGTATTTCTATCGCATCAAGAAGTATATCGGTGCCTATGCAGCAGCCATGGGTGGTCTCGACGTCATCGTGTTCACCGCCGGTGTTGGTGAGAACCAGATTGGCATGCGTTCTGAGGTCTGCAAGAACATGGAGTTCCTTGGTATCAAGTTCGATGAGGAGAAGAACAAAGTGCGTGGTGAGGAGGCTGTCATCTCTGCCGACGACTCTAAGGTGAAAGTAGTTGTTATTCCTACCGACGAGGAACTGATGATCGCCACAGACACGATGAATCTGTTGTAGAAACGTTTCCATGATATGTAAAAAAGGCGGCCAGAAATGGCTGCTTTTTTTTATATCTGGAGTATTTGTATCAAGAAAGAGTGCGAATTAACATAAAAAATCGTAAAGAGACTTTAAATGTCAGATAAAAGTATTACCTTTGTGCCCTATTATTGTTTTTGATCAGGTAGATTATTATAGTTTGATATGAAGAGATTTGCGTTTATAGTATTGGTATTGGCCTGTCTTGTTTCCTGTAAGACAGACTTGACTGATATCGAGAATCGTATTACTGAAGTGGAAAAGCATGGACAGACATTAGACAGCAAGACGAAACAGTTGATGGATGAGAGCAAGCGCCTTTCCGATGATATTAAGGAACTTCAAAAGAAAAGTGAAGAACTTGGCCGAGAGAGTAATGAACTTCAACGAGAAGAGGAGGAACTTGAGAAGGCCAATCAGGCACTTAAAGATGAACTTCAGGCTCTGAAAACAAAGAGTATAGAATTGGCGACAGAAATCTTGAACTTGCAAGAAGAGGGAAAAGTTCTGTCTGGTTCTTTTGATAATCTGAAAGCTGAGAATGATTTGCTTGTGAAGGAATGGAATGCCATGCTGGAACTGATAGAAGAGTCACAGAGGACGATAGAGCAGTTGAATGAGAAAATCAATCAGACATATCCGAAGTTGCTGCACATGGAATTCCTGGCTTCAGAGAATCCTTTAGAGTTGGTTGAGGATGCTGAGTGCGAGATTATTGGTGACAGTGTCGTTGAGTGCAGAGTGCTGAATCTGATGAGTGCTAAGAATCTGATTCCACGATTCCGATTTACTGGTGACTATGTGACGATTGGTGGTCAGGTGGCTCTAAGTAGCAAGACCATGTTTGATTTTAGCAAAGAGTTAGTCCTCGTAGTCCATTCTGGGGAGAAGACCAAAGAATATATAGTCAACGTCAGTGCATATACCGGCCTTCCCACTCTGTGGGCAGAGACAAATGGCCGTTCTTTGAAGGATGCTAATTATTATTATAAAAGTACTTTCAGCCTTGTAGATAATGTTGGTTATGAGGGTAAGGGCAGTCTCCCAGAAACTACTGGTAGGATTATGGCAATGGGATCTCTTCGATACTATAAGCAGGCTGACGGGTCAGGTGGTACGGAGCCGGGTAAGAATGATTATAGGTTGAATTTCTCAAACGCCGTACCGATGTTGGACATGCCATCACATACAGACTGGAGATTAGTTCCCAATGTAAATGATGTTACTATGTTACATAATCAGACGGCTTTTTATATGAGTTTGATGAGTAACCTGGATTATACGCCGCGCTATCGTTATGTAGACTTAATGTTCAATGGTCGCTATTCGGGAACTTATATGTTGGGAGAAAGCCTTAGTGCTGATACGAGAAGAGTAGATGTTGGTGTTGACGGTTATATCCTGAATATCAGTTCGGTCACGTCAGGTTCCGCATTTACTACTACGTATCTTGAACAGCCAGTGAGCATATTGCACCCTTCTTCCCAGTCGGCAGCAGTGGTTAATTATATTGCTAGTTTTGTAAAAGATGCAGAGAATGTATTATTCTCATCATACTTCACGGACGAGTCTGGTGGGTGGCAGAAGTATTTGGACATGAATTCCTTTGTTGATTGGTATCTGATTAATGAGATCGCCAAGAACTCCAAAGGGGCTTTTATGACTAATTGCATCATGAATTACAGACGTGGTGGTAAGTTGAAGATGGGACCAATATGGGATTTTGAAACGGCTTTTGGTAATGCTGGAAAAACAAGTTCTAACGGATTTGTCATTAAGGATGTCAGGTGGTATAAGCGTTTATTCCAGGATCCTGTGTTCGTAGCCAAGGTGAAAGAACGTTTTGATTATTTCTTTAATCATCAGGAGGATATCATCAAGAATATAAACGAAAGTGCCCAATACCTTAAGTATGCCATTCAGGAAGACAATACAAAGTGGGATACATTTCTGCCATATAAGTCTTCTGGTGCAGATACTTGGATTTTGTACCAGGGTCAGGTAAGCAGTATGAAAAGTTGGCTTACAGAGCGAATGAGATGGCTTAAGGAGCAGTTTGATGCAATGTGATGGGTTTGATAATTATGAAGAAGAGTATGAAAAAGTTCTTATTCATAGCTTTTGTCCTTCTAGGCATTGTGGCCTGTAAAGAAGATCTCTCGGAATATTATAACCGTCTTGAACAGCGCGAGGCCTTGAATAAACGTGTTGAGGATGATAATGCTTCTCTTGAAGCCCAAAACGTTAAACAGGCTGCTCAGAATGACAATCAAGATGCAGAGAATGAAGCCCAGGCTCTCCGCAATGAAGAAATCAGGAAATGGAATGCTGAGCAGATACTGAGAAATGCTGAGCAGGGAATTCTGAACGATGCCATGTCTTCTGTTTTGGACTCCTTGTTAAGAGAAAGAGATTTGGTTCTTGTTCAAAATACGGATTTGTCGGGAAAAGCAAAGGACCAGGCTCAAATCAATGCAGATCAGGCACAGCGCAATGGACAACTTCGACTGATGTGGGAAGCCTTGCAACAGAGACTTGACAGTCTGGAGAGAGTTCTTGAAGAACGTGTGGAACCGAAACTTCTCACTATGGAGTTTGTGACGGCAGACAACAATTCGTTGAGAGAAAATACAAAATGCAAAATCGTCGGCGATAGCATTATCGAGTGTTGGTTATCAGGAACGACAAATAGCAAAGTCCTGAAACCCCGTTTTACCTTTGAGGGTACAATGGTGGTTATCGACGGTTTCGAAGCAGAGAGTGGAAAAACCGAAATAGACTTCACAAGACCAAGAACGGTGCTTGTTGCTACGTCAGACAAGAAGAGATACTACACCATTTATGTCCATTCCTTTACCGGGCTTCCCATGATGACTCTTACTACTGACGGCCTTCGGGAGGTTACTTCAAAGGAAACGTATATCGGGGCAACTTTGACGTTAAGGGAAGATGTGAGGACACGTGCCGCTGGTGACTATGTGGAATCGAGGGTTAACGTCAAGGGACGTGGCAACTCCAGTTGGAAATTCCCCAAAAAGCCTCTTCGTCTCAAATTTGATGAGAAGATATCCTTGTTGGATATGCACAAAGACAAATCGTGGGTGCTGATCCCTAACTATAACGACAAGTCGATGCTGCGCAACAGACTGGCTTTCTATATGAGCAGTATTAGTAATATGGACTATACCCCTGAAAGTCATTTTGTAGATTTCACTTTTAATGGTAAATACTGGGGAACCTACCTGTTGTGTGAGAAATTGAAGATTGCCAAACACCGGGTGAATGTTGGAGATGATGGTTTCTTGTTTGAGATTGACAGTCGGGCGTCGGGGGAGGCTGATTCTCGGTATTTTGCTGTACCCCACTTAGAGAACGTTGTCAATATTAAGGATCCCGAAGTGCAATATGGTGATGCTAATTACAATTACGCCAAGGATTTTGTGAATAAAGCTGACCAAGCTTTGTTTAGTAGTAATTTTACCAATCTGGCAACAGGCTGGCAGGCATATATGGATATGGATTCTTTTGTTGACTGGTACCTTATTCAGGAGATTGGCAAGAATCTCGATGGTTTTTATGATACCAGTTGTTTTATGCATCTTACCCGTGGTGGAAAGTTGATGATGGGTCCGATGTGGGATATGGACGTGGCATACGGTAATATGAGTCAGGCGAACCAGACATGTTACGACCCGAAAGGCTTCTACATCAAATATGTTAAGTGGTATACTCGTCTGTTTAAAGATCCGTCTTTCGTGAAAAGAGTAAAAGAGCGCTTCAATTATTTTTATAGGCATCAGAATGACATCTTAGCCTATATCAATGCTGATGCGCAATATCTGAAATACTCCGCTCTGGAGAACAATAATGTGTGGCATGTGTTGAATATCAAAACATGGCCTAATTACAACATTTGGGGAAGTTATCAGAATGAAGTTCAAGAACTGAAAGTATGGTTCACCAACCGCATGGAATGGCTGAAGACCCAGTTTGATCAGATGTGAGCAGATAAGTATATAAACAAATGATAGGACCAGCAGATGCTGGCCCTATCATTTTAGATAACTGTTTTATAAAGGGTGCCTTGGTTATAGCAGCCAGAAAGCACATCCAGTATCTCTTCTTCTGTCGAGAGGTTGAAGTCACCGGGGATGGTGTTCTTTAGGGCTGCGGCTGCAAGGGAATAGTTCAGTTGCATCTGCTTGTCATCAGGGAACAGACTGATGGCGTGTAGCCAACCGCCCATGAAAGCGTCGCCAACACCGACGGGATCGATAACATCGGGTATATCCATAATGGGAGATTGCAACAGTTCACCATCCGTCCAGAGCAGTCCTGTCAGCGTGTGATGCTTCGAAGAGACTTCGTTGCGCATACCCATCATCCAGTTTTTCAGTCGAGGGTATTGCTCGTGTAGTTCGTCAAACCATTCGCGATACTCGTCCATCTGCATCTTAAACGTAGAATCGATAGCCGTAAAAGGTGGCTGTGGATGTTGGCTCAGCCAATCGAACTCGACGGCATCGCCGAACATCATATCGCTTCGTGAGAGCATCTTGCTGAGTGTCTCACGGGGATTGGCGCCCTCATATTTCCAAAGGTTCTTACGGTAGTTGATGTCGAAGCATATGGTGACTCCCATCTCGTCTGCGATATCAAGGGCCTCGAACGTGGCGTCGGCAGCCTGTTGTGAGATAGCTGCCGTGATGCCTGATACATGGAAATAAGCACAGTCTTTAAGAATCTCACGCCAAGGTATCATGCCAGGCCTGAGGTCGAAATAGGCAGAGTTGGCGCGATCGTAGATGACCTTCGGAGGCCTCATGCCTGCTGCCGGCTCGAAATAGTAGGTGCCGATACGTTGTCCGCCATAAAGCACATGGCTGGTGTCCACGCCCAACTGCGCCAGGTTCATCGCTCCGGCATGGCCTACAGGGGTATCAGGCAGACGGGTGATATAGGTGACGTTCTCTCTTTGCGTGGCAAGAGACACGGCCACATTAGCCTCGCTGCCACCATACTTGCTGGTAAACGTATCGCCCTGTGTCAGTCGTAGGTGGTCATTCTTCGAGAATCGGAGAAGCAGCTCTCCAAAGGTTACGATCTTTTTCATTAGTAATTATTGCTTAAAATGATGGAGTGTTTGATGCTTATGATTAGTTTTTATGCTGATGATTCTAAACATATCCGTATTTTCTTCTGCACTTGTCAGGAAACTCTCCTACGGTTTACTCTCGCCCTCGATGTACTGCGACATCAGCAGGTGGTCTCCGTCGTAGACGACATAAGTGAAGTGGCTGATCCAATCGCCGAGGATGATCATCCGTGCCTTTTTCGTCAGTTGGAGGTCGAGTTCGATATGGCGATGGCCATAGATGAAGTAGTCGACATTGGAATGATACTGGATATATTTCTTCGTATAGAGCACGAGATGCTCACGGTTTTCTCCCATGTAGGCAGGCTCCTCGCCGTTAGGCCGCTTCAGCCGCGAGTGCTTGGCCCAGTTCAGTCCGAGCCACATGCCCCAGCGGGGATGTATGGCCGAAAACATCCATTGGCACATGGGCGAATGGAAGATGCTGCGAATGAACTTAAACGACTTACTTGGGTCGCCCAGCCCGTCGCCGTGGGCCAGGAAGAACATCTTTCCGTAGATCTCCGTTGTCTCAGGCTGCTTGTGCAGGATGACGCCGCACTCCTTCTCCAGATAGTCGTAGGCCCAGATGTCGTGATTGCCCGTGAAGTAATGCACCTCGACGCCCATGTCCGTCAGTTCAGAGATTTTCCCAAGGAATCGGGTGAAGCCCTTCGGCACCACATATTTATATTCATACCAGAAGTCGAACATGTCGCCCAGCAGATACACTGCCGCTGCCTTCTCCTTGATGGAGTCGAGGAAACGCACGAGTCGGCGCTCCTGCATCCTCTGGTGCGGAACGGCCAGCGACCCTAAATGCGCATCGGAAAGGAAATATATCGGTTTCATCTTTTCACTTTTTCACCTTTAGTCGAATCCTAATTCCACTCTTGCCTCTTCACTCATCATCGACTGGTCCCAGGCCGGTTCGAAGACGAGGTTCACGTTCGTTGACTTCACGCCCTCGACGCTCTCCACCTTCGTGCGTACATCTTCTAATATATAGTCGGCGGCAGGGCAGTTGGGAGCCGTAAAGGTCATCTCCAGGTCCACGGAGTAGTCCTCCTGCACATCGATCTTGTAGATCATTCCCAAGTCATAGATGTTGACGGGAATCTCGGGGTCGTAGACGGTCTTCAGCACATCCACGATCCGCTCTTCTATCTGAGTCTTCTCTTCCTGTGTCATAATCGAGTGCAAAGATACGCATTTTTGATTAATTATTCACATCTTTGCCGAAAAATATATTATTCTTCAATGTGGATGTGCTGACGCATTACTAAAAGATATATTTTTTCCCGTTCTGAATGTAAATGCCTGGACGGCTTGGCTGCATGGGCTGACCTGCGAGACTGTAGAACCGATTGTCGTGGGGACGACTGAGGATGAGGGCGCTGACGACGGTGGCAGACAGTTCTTCCTCGGAGAATGTGCCCTTGACGTAAACACGGTAGCCCTTGGTTTCAAGGCTGATGGTCTGTGTGGCCGAGAAGGTCTGCTGCTGACGGCTTGTGCCTTCTGCGATGGTCTCGCTGTTCAGCCAGAGGCTCCAGTCTCCGGCAGTCAGTCCTGTTAGTGTTGCAGTACAGGCTTCCGTAGCCATATTCAGCACGACTAATATCTCGCTGTCGCCTTCCTTGCGGGTATAGGCCAGGACATTGCTGTTGGCAGGACTGAGGGTCACCCAGTTGACGGAACTCTTGTCGTGCAAGGCAGGAACGGCATGCTTGAGGGCCGTCAGCGTGCGGATGGTGTTGTGCATCTTGTCGTCTTTCGCTGACCAGTTGATTTTGGTGTCAGTGAAGTAGTTGAGGGCTTGATTCCCACCGACTTCCTGGCCATTGTAGATGAGCGGCATGCCGTAGAGGGTATAGGCCAGTACGGTGAGCGGATAACGGTTGGCGCCGTATTTCTCTGTCAGCGTCTTCTTGCTCTCGTTCCAGTTCTGGTCGTGGTTGGTCACGTAGAGCATACGGCCGAAGGATAGACCATCCGATGCCGTGAGCATCTTGTCGGCATTGGCTTTCAGGGACGCCGCATAGACACCAGCACTGCCATATCTGTCCAGACTGCTTTGGAATGCCCAAGCATAGTCGTAGTCGAATCCGACGGTCTTCAACCTCGTTACATCCTGTGCGATATCGGTCTCGCCGAGGAAGGTGATGGTCTTACCGCTCTTATATCCCTTAATGTCAGGGATGGTCGCCTGCCAATAGGAAGCGGGGATTTCCGGGCTGCTGATGTAGTCGCAACGATAGCCGTCAACGTCGGCCTCGTCGATCCAGAACTTCAGACAGCCGTTCATCGCTTGCCGTAAGTCAGCATTGCCATAGTCCAACTGATATACGTCACCATAATTATTCGGATGTACGAAGCGGTCGCCGTTCTTCTTGTAATACTCTGGATGCTCAGTCACCCATTTGGCATCAGTAGCCGTATGGTTGGGCACCCAGTCGAGCCACACCTCCATATTCAGCGTATGGGCCGCATTCACCAACGCTTTCAGGTCTGCGATAGTGCCGTAGTTGGGGTTGGTCTGTTGGAAGTCTGTGGCGGCGTATGGGCTGTTGATGCCTCCGCCTCTCGGATAGATGGGCATCAGCCAGACAATGTCCACGCCGAGTGCCTTCAGTTCGCCGAGTCGTTGCTGGGCGGCGGCGAACGTTCCTTCTGTGGTGAACGAACCAACGTTCATCTCGTAAATCACCTGATGGCCTGCTTCATTCTTGGCCGTGGCAGAGTTGATGGCATCAACATAGTCAGCAGCCATTGCTGTGGAAATGAAGTATGATGCATGAAAGATGAAGAATGCTGCGGCGAGCAGCCTCTTCATCATGTTCAGACTTCTTTCCTGCTTATTGCTTAAATTCTTTTTATTCATATTAATATCAGTTATTATATCCAGAAGGGCGGTAGCAAATTCTTCACTCTTCATTTTTCACTCTTCACTTAAAAATGGGTGGCCGTTCTTCCCAGAGCAGCCAGCCCAGGGTTGTTAAATATTTAACTCTAATTACAGTAAGTCTTTGATGAAGCAGGACATTACTGTTTACTTATCTTCTTCATACAGATTCTATATACTTAATCAGCATTAAATGTATAGCTCTGATTTGCGATAACGGTGTCAATGTCCTGTTGTACGCCGTCACCTTCACCGTTCAGGATGAGGTTGTATTCGCCGCCATCGTTCGGTAGTGGGAATACCAGCGTGCCGTTCTCGTTGCTGGTAGGCTTGATGCCACGCCAGCCACCGTAGATCTCACCAGATCCCCAGGCATAGAGACGAGGATCGTTGTAACCGGCATTGTTCTGGATGGTCACCGTATTGGCAGACTCTTCCCATCCAGTATTTACATCGTAGAAATGGCTACCAGCAGTATATACCTCTGGACCGTCCACCTGCGGACTTCCGTTGTCGTTCAGGATCAGGTTGAACGTGCCATTGGCAGGCAGTTCAAAGAGGCACCAGCCGTTGTCGTTTACTTTCACCGGTGCTGCGCCAGGCCATCCACCGCAAGCCTCGCTGTCGCCCCATACATAGAGATGAGGATCGGCATAGCCCACACTGTTCTTCACGGCAATGATCACCGTTTCGCCCGTAGGCTGAGGTTCTGGGTCTGGGCCGGGTGCAGGCGTAGGCGTCTCGCCACCAGGCTGGAAGGTAGCAGGATCGATCTCTGTCGCACCTGCAGTGGTGATGTGCAGATACACATCGTGGTCGATGGTGTAGGCAAAGTCAGCCAACTGACTGGCTCCGGCATTGCTGAAGATGAGGTTCTCGCCCAGGCCAGTATTCGCCTCACCCATATCGAAGTACTTATAGGTAATGCCGTTGATGGTCTGTTCACCGGTCACCTCCATGCCAGGCCAGTCACCGTTCAGGTTGTTGGTATCGCCCCACATGTAGAGATTCAGAGCATCCCAGCCCGTCTCGTCGTAAACAAACACAACATAACCGTCGTGCTTCACGCTGGGTTCCAGCCCGATCTCTTCGACACCGTCGGCAGTGATACGCAGATAGACATTACGCTCGATGGTGAAGTTGAAGTCGGGCAACTGTATGCCTGCACCGCCATTATTGAAGATCAGATTTTCAATGAGCCCATTGTTTGCCTCGCCCATGTCGAAGTATTTCCAAGTGACACCGTCGTGATTCCAAGTGCCAGTGACGCTCATGCCAGGCCAGTCACCGTTCAGGTTGTTGATGTCGCCCCACATGTAAAGGGTAAGCACATCCCAGCCCGTCTGGTCGTCGACATATACGGCGAAACCGTCGTGCTCTGGCTCTGGTGCCTCGCCACCACTCCAGTAGTAACTCTCCCAGCGCTGACCCCAGATGTTGGTAAAGGTGCCAACGCCCGGATTGTCGGTATGCAGCGCCTCATCGCCTGCTGTTGTGAACTCCTTGCCCTGATTCTTGGAGTAGAAGCGGAAACCGTCGGCCAACGACTTGCCGCCTACGAAAGTGCTGGGGTCGAGATAGATGCCCCATTTGTTATTGTTGTTGGGGGCCTTTGTCAACAGATACTGCGGATTGCCAACGGCCTCTTCCTCGCCGTTGAAGGCTCCGGTGATATAGATCTCTTCGTCGGCAGTGGTGCCGAAGGGGGCAATGAACTCCAGTAGGATACGGTCGGCCCGTGTCTCAAACTGCTGACGCTCATGGTCGAACGTGATGTCTTCGTCGCTCTTACAGCCTGTCAGCAACCCCGTCAGGGTCAACAGGCCTAACATCAGACTATATATCTTGGTATTCATAATCTTTAATCTTTAATCTTTAAACTTTAAGCTTTCAATTTTCAATTTTCATTGATAACTCGGGTTCTGAATCAATCCGGGATTGACAGAGATAGCCGTTTGCGGCAGAGGATACCACTCATACTTACGGTCGCGCTTCTCAGGCAGGCTGATGCCGTCCTCGGTGGCACGGCCCCAGAACCACCACTGGCCCTGCGTGAACTTGTCGAAACGGCGCAGGTCAGTACGACGGCGGTTGCCCTCGCCCAGATATTCCTTGCCCCACTCAGAGAGCATCCAGTCCATATCGAATTGAGTGAAGCCTGGTCCAGGAATGCTGAGCGCAGAACTGCGGTCGGAGGTCGTATAGTAGCGGGCACGTACAGCATCCACATAGTTCTTGGCCTCCGTATAGTTACCCTTGCGCATTTCGCACTCGGCCACATTATAGTAGGCCTCAGCCAGACGGAACTGAACATCGTCGATGCTCTTGAAGCCGCCCTGCTCATCGTTAGGATACAGTGGATACTTCACCAGTCGGACGCCCGAGTTGGTCTCACCCCAACGGGGACTCATCACCGTCTCGAGTTCGCGACCCTGATTGAGGAATGTGCCTAGTTGATCGACATACACCAGATCCTGACCGTCGCGGTCGGCATCGGCCTTCAGTACGTCGCCCGTTCCGAAGTTGGCACGGATGATGCCCTTCAGGAACATACCCGGACCATGGGTCTTGGTAGCGGCATCATAGGTGTAGTTCTGTTTTCGGATATCACGGTCGTCGAAACGCTCATAGGGGGCGCCCAGTTTGTCGCCATAGTCGAGGAAACACTTGGCACCTGTGGTACCGCCAGTGGGTAGAACGGTGCCTGAGTTATCGAACGAAGGAACCAGACACACACAGTTCCAGGCACCGATACCGTCGTAACTCTGTCCGAAGTAGTCGGCATAGCCATACCACATGCCCACCATCGTCCGTACATTCGAGATGGCGTTGGCAGCGCCCTGACCGTCTTCGGCAGCCAGTGCGAAGATGACCTCAGGACTCTTCACGTTATCCATCGAATAGAGGTTGCGGTAGTTTTCGTCGATGGCGTAGTTGCCGTATGTGCCGTTGATAATCTCCTTTGACAGGGCTTCGCACTCGTCATAGTGGCTTTCACCGATGAATACCTCGGCATTGAGCAGCAGACGGGCCTTGAGCAGACGGTTCATCGCCTGATTGGCACGGTTCACCATCGAGTGGTTGGCGTCGTCCTTGGCCAAAGCATTGACCGTCTCGTCGAGTTCGGTAGCGATGAAGTCATAGATCTTCTTGCATGAGGTGTTCCAGTCAGGATCGGCAGTGCCGGGCACCTCGCTGCTGGCGGAGGTGTTCAGTGGCAGGGCACCACCCCAGAGTTCGAAGATGCAGTAGTAGTTCCAGGCACGAATAGTGCGCACCTCGGCCACATACTGTGCCAGTTGTGCATCGCTCATCCCCAGTCCTGAAGCACTCAGACCCTCCAGGTCACTGAGCAGCAGGTTAGCCAGTCCGATAGCCGTCCAGGCTCCGTTCCAGGCATTATTGATGATGGTCGACTCTGAAGTCCAGTTGTGCCATGAGAGTACGGTCTTCATAGCCTCGTCCCATCCCCAGAGTCCGGCATTCCATACACGCCAGGTGATCTGGTCGGAGGGGTATTCCGAGAGGTGGAAGAAATTCTCGCCTGCCAGTGTCTGAGACGTCTGTCCGTAGATGGCAGCCACAGCGCCTTTTACACTGGCCTCATTCTGATAATAGACGCCGGCGTCTATACGGTCGTACACCTTCTCATCGAGATCGGTACAGGCGGTAACGAGGAAAGAGGAAAGTGGAAGGAGGAATGAGCAAACTCTTGCCACAACCTTATTATATATATGTGTAGTCATAATTATCAAGTTTCAATTATCAATTTTCAATTAATGGAATCTTACCGTTACGCCCAGTGTGATGTTTGTGGCCTGCGGATAGGCACTGTTAGAATCGATACCAGGAGTGATGCCCGTAGAGGTGACGATTGAGGGGTCATTGCCTTCATAGCCTGTCAGCGTGAAGACGTTTTTGGCGGTGAGGTAGATGCGCAGGTTCTCAACCAGTTGACGGCTTTTCGGACTGTAAGAATAGCCCAGAGTGACGTTGTCGAGTTTGAAGTAGTTGCCCTTCTCGAGGAAATAACTTGAGATGATACCACCGCTCGACTCCACGTCGGCATAGTCGGTATAGGCCTTGCGCAGCACATTGTCGGTACCGGAACCCTTCAGTCCCATACCATATTTCCGCATATTGAAGATCTCGAAGCCGAGGGCACTGCGGAAGAGCATGCTGAGATCCCAGTTCTTATAACTCAGCGAGTTGCTCCACGACAGGAAGTGCTTGGGAGCGCCGTTGCCGATATTGCGCTTGTAGGTGGGATCGGCCTGGGCTGCAGGCACGGCGTTGCCTTTGTTGTCGTAGATGAGCAGTAGTCCGTTCTCATCGACACCGGCATGCTCGTAGCCATAGAACTGACCGATCTTGCCGCCCTCCTCCACACGGAAGAAGTACTCACTGGTGCCGGGGCCTGGCTTCTGATAGAGGTCGAGGTAAGCCATCTGATAGGCATCGCTTGAGAGTTTGGTGAGTTTGGTCTGCCCCATGCTCCAGTTGATGCCGGTAGTCCACTTAAGGGCTTTCTTGGCCAGCACGTCGTAGTCGAGCGACACTTCGATACCGGTATTCTTGGTGGTTCCGACGTTCACCAGGATGGTGTTGTAGATGAACGGAGGCTGCGGAGCCGTATAGTTGTAGAGCAGATCCTTGGAACGGCGGTCAAAATACTCCACGCTACCACGCAGACGGCTGTTCAGAGCCACGAAGTCGACACCCACGTTGAAGGCTGTAGACTTCTCCCAAGCCAGATCGGGGTTGGCATTCAGCGAAGGTGCATAACCATTGATCCATTGATTGTCGATGAGATAGGCGCCACGGGTACTATAGGTGGCGATGCTCTGATAGGCATTGAAGTCGGAACGGCCAGTGACACCGTAACTCACACGGGGTTTCAGACTTTGGAAGGCTTGTGCCAGACTCTGTGCAAACGGGGTCTTGGTAATCTCCCAAGCCAGTGATCCAGAAGGAAAGTTACCCCACTTGGTGTTGGCACCGAACTTGGTGCTGCCCTCGCGACGCATCGAAGCCGAGGCGAATATCATGTCGCGGTAGTTATAATTTAGGCGTCCGAAGAAACCTATCAGTGTTGATTCTGAACTGCCTGCCCAGAGGTTTGCCTTGCCGTCGCGCAGGTAACTGCCACTGCCGATTCCGTGATACGAGAGGGCATCGTATACAAAGCCCATGTTCTCATTGCCGCTCTGCTCCCACTTGCTGCGCTCCCATGAATAGCCGAGCACGGCCTTCAACTGGTGCTCACTGAGCGTCAGCGTGTAGTTGACGAGCCACTCCAGACGGTTCGTCCACCACTTCTGGTAGTTGATGCGGGCACGACCTGCATAGCCGTTCCAGAACGACTCGCTGGAGGTCGACGGTGTATAGAAGTTGTCCTTCAGATCGTTGTATTGCAGGGCATAGCTCAGCGAGGTGTTCAGATTGTGCTGCTCCATCTGCAGGATGTTTAACTTCACATCGGCATTACCCAAGAGGTAGATGCGGTCGCCCTGGCTGACATTCTCCTTCAGGTCGTTCACAGGGTTGTGGATGTCGGTAGGCGAGTTGGGCTGATAGTATGTGCCGTCGGTATTCTTCACGGGCACAGTGGGATTCATGGTCAGGGCGGTGTCAAACAGTCCGTCGTTGCCCCACTCCTCGTGCACCTTACGGACAGAGAGCGACGAGTTGAACTGCAGGCGGTTGTTCAGTACACGCTGTTCGCCGACGAAGCGCCCACCATATTCCTCACGTCCGGAAACGATGTCCAGACCATTACCTTTCTTATAATTCACTGACAGACCGAAATAACCGTTCTTGGTGGAAGAATCGATAGAGAGATACTGGTTCAGATTATAACTGACAGGGCGTGTGATCTCATCCCACCAGTCGGTATCGGCACCGTAGTCCTGACCACGGCGCGAACGGCGGAACTCATCGGTAGAAAGGATGCCAACACGCGGTTTCTGCACGTTGAAAGCAATATAACTGTCGTAAGTCACATTGGTCACGCCGGCCGTACCAGAGCCTTTCTTCGTCGTTACCAGAATCACACCATTTGCACCCCGGGTACCGTAGATGGCAGCCGAGCCGGCATCCTTCAGCACCGTGATCGACTCCACATCCTGAGTAGCGATGTTACGCAGGTCACCGCCGGCAATACCGTCGATAACTACCAGCGGTCCATTCGAGGCCGTGAGCGAGCCAGCACCACGCACCTGGATATTGGTCATGGCGTTGGGGTTGGCATCAGCCGACGAGGCCACGTTAAGGCCTGCCACCTTACCGGCAATCAGGGCCATGGGATCGCTGGCGGCTCCCTGGTTGAACTGATCCTTGCTGATCTGAACTACCGAACTCGAAATCTCTTTCTTGGCCATTGAGCCGTAACCCACGACCACCACTTCGTTCAGTTGGGCCACGTCTTCCTTCAGGGTGATCTCCAAGCCATCCTTGGCTTTCACCTCCTGCGGGTTGTAACCGATAAAACTGATCACCAGTGTCGCACCAGACTTACACTGTAAAGTGAATTTTCCGTCAAAGTCTGTGACGGTGCCGTTCGATGTTCCTTTTTCCATGACGCTGGCGCCGATGACATCCTCACCAGTGTCGTCTTTCACATGGCCACTGACGGTGGTCTGTGCTGAAACATCCAAGGCAAAACACACAACCGCTATGAGCATGAGCAAGCGGCAGAATTGACTCTTAGTTTTTTCCATTGTTTTACTTTTTAATAATTAATTAGAGTTATTTGTACTATTATATCTCATTTTCTCAATTTCTCAATCCTCACGGCTGCACCTCCACTACGGGCAAGTCTGAGTTTCAAAGTGCTACCGTTGGTCACTTCTTCCTGACGGATGGTCATCGGATAGGGATTCTTCTCATAGTCTGCATCCGGCCCGTCTTCATAGACGATAGCGCAATAAGTGGTATCGGCATCGAGGAAGTCGAGTTTTAGAGATAATTCTCGGGACTCCTCGTTGGTGATGCTGCCGATAAACCAGCGGTCGCCGTTACGCTCCTTTCGGGCTACAGTGACATATTTGCCGATCTCGCCGTTGGGGACAATAGTCTTGCTCCAGGTCGTCGGACAACTCTCGATAAACGTCAGGGCTGGCTGCCCCTTGTAGTTCTCGATGGCATCGGCAGCCATCTGCAACGGACTGTAGATGACAACGAACTCACCGAGTTGTTTTGCCAAAGTAGAGTGGGGATGAGTGCCTTTCACCACCTCCGAGAAGTTGAAGATGGCAGGCGTGAAGTCCGTCGGCCCAGCCAGACAGCGGGTGAAGGGCAGGGTGACGGTGTGGGCAGGGGGATTGCCGCCTCTGCGGTCCCAGGCATTATACTCCTGACCGCGCACTCCCTCCTGTGTCATCAGGTTTGGCCAGGTGCGTTGGATGCCAGTGGGCATGGCAGGCTCGTGGTTGTCAATCATGATGTGATGCCTGGCGGCCGTTTCAATCACCTTACGGTAGTGACGGATGCCATACTGCGACTTGGCCAGTTCCTTACCATCGAAGAAGTGGCCCACGTAGCCTGTCTTCACGGCACGGATGCCCAGATGGTTGAACCATGCAAAGGCAGAGTCCATCTGCTCTTCTAAGAGTTTGGCATTGCCCCACGTCTCCGTATGGCCGATGAAGCGCACGCCTTTCGATAGGGCGTATGCACAAACCTCTTCTATATTAAAGTCGGGATAAGCCTTCAGATACGAGATCTTCTCGCCTTGTCCCCATCCAGGGTTCCATCCCTCTGCCAACACGCCGCTGAAGCCGTGACGGGCGGCAAAGTCGATATATCGTTTTACGTTTTGTGTGGTTGCTCCGTGTGCCGGCCCCATCTCCCAGGTGTTCTGCTTCTTGTGGATGCTCCACCAGATACCGATGTAGCGGCCCGGTTCAATCCAGGAAGTGTCTTTTATCTTCGAAGGCTCGTTCAGGTTCAGCATCAGCCGCGAGGTCATCAGGTCACCAGCCGTTTTACTTATTATAATAGTACGCCAGGGCGATTTTGTCTCCCCCTCGCAATACACCTTCACGCCGCTCTGCCAAGGTGTCAGTGCCGTTTGCAACCTTACAGCGGAAGCAAATTTTTCACTCTTCACTCTTAACTCTTCACTTCTAACGGGTGTCAAGTTGATGCTGGCATAGTCCTCGAGTGCGGCCTCGTGAATGGCGAGGTATAGCGAATCCTCATATTCTATGGTGAGTGGTGTGCATACGGTATCTTTCCTGCTCAGCAGATCGGCGGTATAGATACCCTCGAAGTACTCGGTGTGATTAGTTGGAATCGACCAAGCCTTGGCATTGTGTGCCAAGGTGATCTCGGTCAATTCGTCCTGAATACAATACTTTTCGCCTTTACTGATACTTGGCAGAATATAGTGGAAGCCGACGCCATCGTTGAACACGCGGAACACAACATCCATGCGTCGGCCTGACTTCTCCCTGAAATTCACCGTCAACTCATGATAGTGATTACGCACCGTATCTTCCTCGCCCCAGGGCTGTAACCAAGTCTCGTCTTTCGAAGAATAACTTTTGCCTATCAACCTGACATCATCACCTAGTGTACCCTTGTCGAGAAGGAAACCGAGGTGCGAAGGAGCGACAATCGTCTTTGTACCATACTTAATCGTGTAAAAGGGCTTGTTGGCCTTCACGCCGACAGCAACCGTCACGGTGCCGTCGGGTGAACTGACCAAAACTTCCTTTGCCTGAACATTGGCAAAGAAACTGCAACAAACTAAAACAATTAATCTAACTAACAACTTATGCATGATGAACTTTATTTTATCCATTGATTGTGAATTCGACGGCAAAGTTAAGGCGATAAATGACCATAAACAAGTTGTTCAAACAAAAATCAAAATGATCAAATAGGCAATTGCCTGATAATCAACATGTTTCTTTTCGTTACATAATAGAAAATCAAAACTTTTGCAACCCCTTTTCATCTTGATTTCGCCTTTTATCACGTACTTGGATTTGGTAGTTTCAAAAAGAATCATTAATTTTGTGCCGGAATAATAACTAAACTCGGAATACAATGAATAAATTGGTAGCCATCGCATTTACAGCCTTGCTCATTGTAGCATGTGGAAGACCTGTTGCCGACACGCAGACAGACCGACTCTATCAGACACTCGATAGTCTGATAGAACGTCACGATGAAATCGTGGCTGCCAAGGAATCGCAGATCATGTCACTCTCCAAGGGCCTGCAGGGTGTGACGCTGACACCAGAGCAGGAGTACGAAAAGAATCTGCGACTATACGACGAATATTTGGCTTTTCGTTTCGACTCTGCTTTCTATTATATCAATCGTAATATCCAGAGTCCTTTGGCAATGACCGATGCTGAGCGTCGTGCCGCCAGTGCCATACGTTTGGCTCATATTCTCAGTGTTTCGGGCATATTCAACAATGCCCGTCTGCTGCTTGACAGTATACAACCCGACCTGCTTTCGACAGAAACCCGTGTGTTGTACTACAACCAGCGTGCTGAATTGAACCTCTATCGTTCGGAAATGGCACAATACACACCTTATTTTATGAACTATATTGATAGTGCGCAGTATTATCGTCAGATGTTGTTGCAAATTGCTCCAAAGGAGTCCTTTGAGTATATTGTCAGTCGTGCCAGTTACGTTTGTGAGCAGGGAGATGTGGAAGGAGCCATCCGTCTGTTTGAAGAGTATCTTCCCACCTTACAGTCTGGTGACCGCCGCTATAGCATCGTGGCTAGTACACTGGCCTTTTTCTATTGGAAGAGCGGGCAGCCTCAGCAGCAAGAGCACTATCTGCTGCTTTCGGCCATCAGCGATTTGCAAGGTGCCATCCTCGAGAACAATGCCCTGCGCGAACTGTCCTCCATACTGATGGAGAGGGGAGTCTATGAACGTGCCTATCGCTACCTGTCGCGAGCCAGCAACGATGCACAGCAATATGGAAGTCGTTTGCGGAGCATGCAGGTGGCTCGACTGACACCAGTTATTACCAAGGCTTACGATACCGAGAGGGAACATGCATTACAGCGCACTAACCGACTGCTCACCATATTGGCATCGATTACTCTCTTGTTAGTGGGTCTCATCCTCTTTAATTTCTGGCTGCTCTATAAGCGTCGCATAGCCAACAGGAAAATCAATCAGATGAATACGGTGCTTACCAACCAGAACGAGGATATGCAGACACTCAACACCCAACTCTCCACTCTCAACACTCAAATGAAGGAGGCGAACCGCATCAAGGACGAATATATAGGCCGATTTTTGGAATTGTGCAGTGCCCTCATCCATCGGGGTGAGGAGCGTCATAAACTCTTTAACCGTTTGGCTCGCGACCGTAAATTGGAAGACCTCTATGCCGAACTTAAGAGCAACTCGGCTATCAATGAGGGTATCAAGATGTTCCACCAAAACTTTGATACAGCCTTTCTGAATATCTATCCTGATTTTATTGGTGAGGTGAACCGCTTGATGATACACGATTGTCAGTTTGAAATAGAGGAAGACTCCACCAAGTTGACCACCGAGTTGCGCGTACTGGCTCTCATCCGGCTGGGTATTGTCGACAACCAGAAGATTGCCGACATTCTGCGATCGTCGATAACAACCATCTACACTTATCGCTCAAAACTCAAGTCTCGAGCCTTGCAGAGGGATACCTTTGAGGATGACGTCAAGCAGATCGCTACCTATTGATGAGGCCTTGGACTCCCTTCCTTTTGCGTTTTTGTCGTCACCCTGCAGGGTTGCCATGAAGTTGCTGACATCAGCACTTCCCCTGCTCGTGGAATGAGTAGTATTGGCCGTCTGTGACAATCACATGATCCAGAAAGTGGATGTTCATGACCTCACAGGCTCTACTGATACTTCTTGTCAATGTTTCGTCAGCCTTGCTGGGGGTGAGGTTGCCGGAGGGGTGGTTGTGACAGACGGCGAGGATGGTGCAGTTGGCGAGGACAGCTTCCTTCATGACAATACGGATGTCGACAGGTGTTTCCGTGATGCCGCCACGTGAGATGCGCACCTTCTTGATGAGGCGGTAGTGCTGGTTCATCAGCAGTGCCCAGAACTCCTCGACGTAGAGGTCCTGCATCACAGGGCGCATGTGGTTGTAGATACGGGTGGCAGTACCTAAGTCTGGCCGTTCCTCAGGCGTTTCAGCCTGTCGACGCTTGCCCAGTTCACAGGCTGCAAGGATGGAAATGGCCTTTGCCTCGCCAATACCAGTGTAAGTGCAGAGTTCACGGATGGGCATCTTGCCCAGTGTGTTCAGGTTGTTGTTACAGTCAGCGAGGATGCGCTTCATCAGGTCTACGGCACTCTCTTTCTGCGAGCCAGAGCCGATTAGGATTGCCAGCAGTTCTGCATTCGTCAGATTTTCAGCACCGCTTGATGCCATCTTCTCTCGTGGACGGTCTTCTTCCGCCCATTGATTGATGTTGAGTTTCTCCATAGTGCTTCATTTAAGTTTTAAAGGGTTGTTATTTGTAGAACGTTTTTTCGAAGGCTGTGAATTCGTCTTGTCGTAGCACGCACCGTTTCCACCATGATTCGATAAAGCCCAAACCGTACCCCATCAGTTGGACGAAGGCCGCAGGGATGGATAGTAGCCCTACTTTCAGGCTCCTGTTCTTGATGGCCGAGTCGATGCAGATCAGCAGACTATATAATATAATAGGTATCCATGGACTGAAGCACATCCAGTAGAACTGGTCGCGGTCGACGTAGTGCATCAGTGCCCGTCCTACGGCAGAGATGAGTATCAGTGCAATGACACCTACGGTGAATACCGTCGGCAGCAGATGGACGAGTTTCATTGTGCCGGGATGGCGCTTCTCAAGATTGATGCGGGCAATGCCGCTGTTATACACCTGACGGAAGAACTTCTTGAAGTCTGTACGCCGTTTGTGCCATACCCAGGCTTCTGGGAAAAGTCTTGGACTATAGCCCGCCTCTACGATGCGGTAGGAGAAGTCGATATCCTCGCCAAAGCGCATCTTCGTGAATCCTCCTAACTGTAGATATACATCACGGCGGATGCCCATATTAAACGAACGGGGATAGAACTTGTCGAGTTTGGCCTTGCCGCCTCGGATGCCGCCCGTGGTGAAGAACGAAGTCATCGAATAACTGATGGCCTTCTGCACAGGAGTGAACGATGGGTGGGCTGCGTCTGGACCACCAAAGGCGACAATCGGAGGTACGGTGGTGCGGTGGTACGGTGGCGCGAGATTACTATCATCCTCTGAACATTTCTCGTACCTCCGCACCTCCGCACCCCCGTACCCCCGAATTTCTCTATCAACTGCTGCCAAATAGCCTTCAGGCAGCACGACATCAGAGTCGAGAATGATGAGCCATTCGCCGTTGGCACGCTCAGCACCGTAGTTGCGACTCTGCCCTGGACCGCTGTTCTCCTTGTTGTAATAATGCAAAGCAAGGATGCCTGCGTACTTGTCGCAAACATCCTTGCAGGTCTTTACCGATCCGTCCTCCACAATAATCACTTCGAAGTCCTTCTGTGTCTGATTAGATAGGCTTTCGAGGAGTTCGCCCACTTCATCGGGACGATTGTATACGGGGACGATGATCGAGTATTTCATTATTCTTTCACGCGCTGCAGATAACTGCCGTCACGAGTGTCAACCTGGATGAGGTCGCCTTCGTTGATGAACAGGGGCACACGCACCTCAACGCCAGTCTCCAGCGTAGCAGGCTTTAGGGTGTTGGTAGCGGTGTCACCCTTGATACCCGGCTCAGAGTGAGTGACGCGAAGAATGGTCTTTACGGGCATCTCGGCATAGAGGATGGTGCCGTCGGTAGTATCGGAAACGACCTCCACGATGTCGCTCTCCTTCATATACTCATGGCCGATCACGAGTTCGTTGTCGATGGGAATCTGCTCAAAGGTCTCCTGGTTCATGAAGATACGACCGCTCTGGTCCTCATAGAGATACTGGTAAGGACGACGCTCGATAATCACGTCCTCCAACTTCTCACCGATGTTGAAGCGGCGCTCCAGTACGCGGCCGTCGCTGACGTTCTTGACTTTGATGATCATGATTGTGTTACCCTTGCCTGGCTTGCGGTGCTGGAAATCGATGCACACCCAGATGCCACCGTCCATGCGAATGGCGGTGCCTTTTTTAATGTCTTGTGAATTAATCATATACCTATAAATGTTACTTTTGTATCGTTTTCGGGTGCAAAGTTACGCAAATTCTCGAAAAAAACACAAAAAGTTGCACTAAAATTCGAATATTTCTTGCGTAATTCAAAAGAAATGAGTACTTTTGCACCCCAAAACGTTGAATTTGAACAAATAAATAATTATAAGAAGCAATGAAAAGAACATTTCAGCCGCACAATCGCCGTCGCGTCAACAAGCACGGCTTCCGTGAGAGAATGGCCACCAAGAATGGTCGCCGCGTACTGGCTGCCCGCCGTGCTAAGGGCCGCAAGAAGTTAACGGTTTCTGATGAGAACCACGGCAAGTAATTCCTGCCTAGGTCGTCGAAATTCCGGATAAAACAGAGTGAAGTGGAGAGCGATCTTCACTTCTTTCTGTTTTTATCCCCTTATTATTTGGTTATCTGCTCACTTATTCGTACCTTTGGCTTCGCCGAAAGTACTTTCGTTCGAGAAAACTCAAATAATATTTGGTTATCTGCTCACTTATTCGTACCTTTGCACATGATAAATTAAGTAATCAGATGAAAGCAAAGGAATTCTTCGGAAAGTTTGCAAGTCCTTTCCTATGGTGCAATCTGTTGGCGATGCTGATAGTCGTTGTGCTTTTGGCACTGGGTGTGAAATATGGACTCGATTGGTATACTCGACATGGCGAAGGCGTCAGGGTGCCTAAAGTGGAGGGTATGGACTATGCCAGGGCTCGTAGTCTGTTAGAGGGCTATGGTCTGAATGTAATGGTCAGTGATTCGGGCTACAATAAGTCGATGGCCGCAAATAGCATTCTCATACAGAACCCTGGTGCAGGTACGACGGTGAAGATGGGACATACGATCTATGTGACGGTCAATTCCCCCTCGTCGCCATCGTTCCCCATCCCTGATGTTGTTGACAACAGCAGTTACCGTGAGGCTGAGGCTAAACTCATGGCGCTGGGTTTCAAACTGACTCCCCCCCAGGAGGTGGCTGGCGAAAAAGACTGGGTCTATGGCATACTCAGTCACGGTCGTCGTGTATCCGCCGGTGACCATGTCTCTATAGACTCTCCGTTGACGCTGATGATTGGAAGTGGCGAGTACGACTCTGGTGAGGAACTGGAATACATTGAACCGGAATACCGTCTGATGGAGAGCGGTAACGTGGACGAATTTGAAGAGATGTCGGAATGACAGACTATGCAGAAAGGCTACAGCCAGACGAGTTCTCTGATGACGAATTGGAACTGATGTCTGACGGAGACGCTGTGGACGGTGAACTCTACGAGCACTTTCGTATGGAGGTAGACAAGGGACAGGAATCCGTCCGCATTGACAAATACCTCTCCGAGCACCAGCCACACTCCAGCCGTAACCGGATCCAGAAGGCTGCAGATGCAGGGTTCATCCATGTCTGTACTGCCGACGATCAGAAGCAGGGACGGAGTGCCCATCCGGTTAAGAGCAACTACAAGGTGCGCCCCGGCGATGTCATCACTCTGATGCTCGACCGTCCGCACTACGATACAACCATTACGCCAGAGGATATTCCCCTCGAAGTGGTCTACGAAGACGACGACCTCATGGTCATCAATAAGCCTGCAGGCATGGTGGTTCATCCAGGTTGTGGCAACTTCAGCGGAACGTTGGTCAATGCCATTGCCTGGCACTTGAAAGATCTGGAGACCTACGACCCTAACGATCCTGAGGTTGGACTTGTCCATCGAATCGACAAGGATACCAGTGGACTTCTCGTCGTGGCAAAGACACCTGATGCCAAGACCTCCTTAGGCAAGCAGTTCTTCAATAAGACGACCCATCGTAGTTATAATGCACTGGTTTGGGGAAACTTTGTGGAGGATGTAGGAAGGATAGAAGGAAATATCGGTCGTGACCCGAGAGACCGTTTGCGGATGGAGGTGTTCCCTCCTGACTCGGAGATTGGCAAGCCTGCCGTCACCCATTATAAGGTGTTGGAACGATATGGTTATGTCACTCTGGTGGAGTGCATTCTCGAGACGGGACGCACACATCAGATCAGAGCCCACATGAAGCACATCGGCCATCCATTGTTTTGTGACGAACGCTATGGCGGAACGGAAATCCTCCGTGGTGAGCGGACAGCCAGTTACAAGGCATACATCCAGAACTGCTTCAAACTTTGTCCACGGCAGGTGCTCCATGCCCGAACGCTGGGATTCGTCCATCCTTCGACGGGTGTTCAGATGGACTTCACTTCCGAGTGGCCCGAGGATATGGCGGCCCTTATCGACAAGTGGCGCAAATATGTTCGTAATATAGAAAAAACGTAATAACACAATAGATATGAAAAACTTCAAAAGAACGATTGCCATCGTCTGTGGTGGCGACTCATCCGAGCACGATGTGTCTTTGCGCTCGGCTCAGGGACTTTACTCCTTCTTCGACAAGGAGCGTTATGATGTCTATATCGTTGACATCAAGGGACAGGATTGGCATGTTGAACTGCATGACGGTACAACAGCCAAGATTGACCGTAACGATTTCTCCTTTATAGAGAACGGAAAGGCCAAGTTGTTCGATTATGCCTATATCACTATCCATGGTACTCCAGGTGAGAACGGTCTGCTGCAAGGCTACTTTGATCTGATTGATCTGCCTTATAGCACCAGTGGCGTGTTGGTAGAGGCTATGACTTTCGATAAGTTCGTACTTAACCAGTATCTTCGTGGTTATGGTGTCAGCGTGGCCGACTCCCTGCTGATCCGTAAGGGCTATGAGGAACTGGTCAGCGATGATGAGGTCGAGGAGCGCATCGGCATGCCCTGCTTCGTGAAACCTGCTGCCGACGGTTCGTCATTTGGCGTCTCTAAGGTGAAGAACAAGGACCAGTTGGCTCCAGCCATCCGCAAGGCGATACTGGAGAGCCCGGAGGTTATGGTCGAGAGTTTCCTTGAAGGGACGGAGATCACACAGGGTATCTACAAGACCCGTGAGAAGACTGTTGTCTTCCCAATCACGGAGGTCGTGACCAGCAATGAGTTCTTCGACTACGACGCCAAGTATAATGGTCAGGTGCAGGAGATCACGCCGGCTCGTATCTCGCCAGAGTTAGCAGACCGCGTGTCGAAGATTACCAGCCATATCTATGATATCCTTCATTGCAATGGCATCATCCGCATCGACTATATCATCTCGAAGGAGGGTAAGATATCCATGCTCGAGGTGAACACCACACCGGGTATGACTGCCACCAGTTTCATTCCCCAGCAAGTGCGGGCCGCCGGCCTTGAGATGAAGGATGTGCTTTCGGATATTGTCGAGAACTCTTTTTAATTGAGAATTGAGAGTTGAGAATTGAGAATTATGATTACCTAATCCCTTGAGTTATGTTGCAGAGGAAAGAGAACATAATATTGGCAAAGACGGATGCATTTGGTGATCGTATTCTCAAATTGTATCAGTATTTGATCAAGGAAAAGCAAGAGTTTGTCCTTTCTAAACAGATACTGAGGAGTGGAACCAGTATTGGCGCAAATACCGCAGAGGCTCGAAATGCTCAAGGAGAAAAAGATTTTGTAAATAAACTGAATATTGCATTAAAGGAAGCGGATGAGACGGATTATTGGTTGAGGAAGTTACAGTCAGGTGAGTATATTACTGCATGTCAGTATGAGTCGATGCATAACGACAATGAAGAAATCATAAAGATTCTGACTAAGATAATAAAAACGATGAAACAAAAAATCTTATAGTTCATGGAGTCTGGTAATCATAATTCTCAATTCTCAACTCTCAATTCTCAATTGTCAGAGTTTGATGAGATTAGGCCATATGAGCCGGAGGAGATGAGGCAGGCGTTCGAGGATTTGCTCAACGATCGCCAGTTCAATGTCATCATGAAGGGCTTTGCTCCGTGGTTGCCGAAGGGCATTCGCAACGGACTGCTCCGACTGGCCTTCACGGGAGTCAAGACACCGCTCGACTTCCAGTTGCGGTTCATGAAGCCCATCGTGAAATACATCATCCGCAAGCACACCGATGGCTGTACTTTCGATGATCATTTGTTGTCAACTGTAAACCAAAGATACACCTTTGTCAGTAACCACCGTGACATCGTACTTGACTCAGCCTTCCTGGATTTGAAACTGGTAGAGGCTGGCTATCCCACTACCGTCGAGATCGGTATCGGCGATAATCTGCTCATCTATCCTTGGATCAAGCGGCTGGTTCGAATGAATAAGGCCTTCACTGTTCGCCGCGGTCTCTCTCTTCGTGAGACACTGGCTGCCTCACAACTGATGAGCCGATACATTCATTTTGCCGTGACGCAGAAGAAAGAGAATATATGGATTGCCCAGCGAGAGGGTAGGGCGAAAGACTCTGACGACCGTACACAGGAGGCTGTGTTGAAGATGTTGGCGATGGGTGGCGACCTCCATGAACTGAATATCGTACCCCTGACCATCAGTTACGAATACGATCCCTGTGACTATCTCAAGGCCCAGGAGTTCCAGCAGAAACGCGACAACCCCGCCTTTAAGAAGTCAAGACAGGATGACCTCGACAATATGAAGACGGGCATCTTCGGCTATAAGGGCCGTGTCGTCTATCGGGCTGCTGCACCTGTCTGCACCTGGCTCGACGAACTGTCCGACCTGCCTAAGACCGAGTATTACAAGGCGGTGGCCGAACGGATGGACAAGGAGATCCATCGGAATTACGAGTTGTTCCCGTGCAACTATATTGCTCTTGACGAACTTCATGGTGATACGGCCAATGCCGCTCACTACACAAAGACAGACAAGCAGCGCTTCGAGGCCTATGTGGCTGGGCAGATAGCCAAGATTACTCTCGACAACAAGGATGAGGCTTTCCTTCGCGAACGTATCCTTACCATGTATGCTAATCCAGCGATAAATAAAGGTAAAAGTGAACAGTGAAAAATTTGCTGCCGCATTATGTTAGGTGAAGTGTGAAAGTGAATAAATTGACAGTGAATATGAAGATCAATTGCAAAGAATACCGGTGTGTGATGAAACGACAGATAACTGCTGCTTCAACAGTCCTTCTCTGGGCGGTAGCATTTTTTTCACTTTTCACTGTTCACTTTCACCTTCTCTCCTGCACTCAGGATACCTATGACAAGGGCGATGGACCGTACTCTCTGATGCGTGGCGATTTTGTCGAGGCGCAGGTGGGTACAGACAAGAGTATCGTCTCCCTCACTACTGATGAAGGTGAGACCCTGCCTTTGTCGCAGCCCTATGCCGCCAAATGGATCACCCGGCCTGATACGGTCTATCGCTGTATGCTATATTATAATAAGGTACGCGATAGTAAGGGCCAATATGTGGCTGAGGCGATCTCTGTAGGCGAAGTGCCTTGTCCGACGGTGATTAACCTTGCAGAAATGGAGATGCCGATGAAGACAGACCCCGTGAAGTTTGAGAGTGCCTGGCTGAGCAAGTCCGGCAGATATCTCAATCTGAGTTTCTCCTTGATGACGGGAACTGCAGATGATAATGAGGCCATTCACTTGTTGCGTGTCGTTCAGGATGAGGTGACTGAGCATCCGGATGGCACTAAGACCAGCCATCTCCGTCTGTACCACAATCAGGCAGGTGTTCCGGAATACTATTCGGTGAAGGTCTATGCCAGCATCCTCACCTCACAGATCCCTACAGACTCGGCCTGCATCTCCATCAACACTTATAAGGGGATGGTCGCGAAGACCTTCAAGTTACGGTAATGTCAATGATGAAAGCCAGGATAGCCATATTCGTTTCAGCGGTCATAGTCGTCTTCTGTTTCTTCCAGTTCTGGTACCCTTATCACTTCTTCTATCATGAGCAGAACCAGATCTTCCTTTGGGAATGGGCTTACGTTTCAGGTCTTTTTCAGAAAGCAGGCGGACTGGCATCACTGATAGGCGAATTCCTGACCCAGTTTTATTATTACCTGTATGCCGGGGCAACGATCCTGACCCTCTGCATCGCATTGGCCGGCTTGTTGATGTATACGACGCTGACAAACCTGAAGGTAAACGCTTGGATGGCACTGGCGGTGGGACTTGGTATGATGGCATTCCTGACCGTGTGCCATTTCAGTGTCAGTTATAAGTTGTCGTCTACTGTTAGCATCGTGGGTTGGCTGCTGTTCTTATGGGTCGCCTCTACCGTCAGGGCCAAAGGGCTGCGGCTGGTGTGTATGCTGGTGGTATTGCTGCCGTCATACCTGTTCTTCGGAACACCGGAGATAAGGCGCCTGCAGACTCCCGACTTCGTCTTGGAGAAGAATTTCGCCGTAGACAATGAATATCGCTTTGGCAATTATGACAAGGTGCTCGACATCGTCAGGACTTCTGACGGCTGGACGGACCAGATGCTGTTCTTCTACAATCTCATCTATGCCCAGCGTGGTCAACTGCCTGACCATCTGCTCGACTTCTCCTCCAACTATCTCGGCACGTTTGAGAAGATTGGTCCTGAAACGCCTCGCCTGACTATCAACAACATGAACGAACTCTACTGGGTCTTAGGTGATATGACCTTCACTGAGCGTGCCGCCATGATGACCAATGTCTTCTCGCCAGAGAACCGCAATGTCAGGATGATGAAGCGCCTGGCAGAATGTAATATCGTCAGTGGCGACAGTATTGCTGCGCAGAAATATCTCCGTATACTTGGCAAGACCTTCGTCTATAGCGGTTGGGCAGAGGCGACACAGCAACATCTGGCTCAAGGGCAGTTGCCTCCCTATCTGGCCCAGAAGACACCTTTCGTCAATCATCGCGACACCATCACCATCAGCGATAATGCCCATTTCCTGATGATGCAGTTGCTGGATCACAATCCAGACAATATGATTGCACTCGACTATATTCTCTGTAGCGACCTCCTGCTGAAAGACATCACGAACTTCAAGCGCGACTATGACCGATACTGCTCTGACAAACCACGTCTGAAGCCTCTTTATCAGGAGGCCCTGTGCATTTGGCTGGCTGGCACCCAGGCTTCACAGGAAGAGTGGCAGCAATATATCAAGATGAACGATGTGATGCAGCGGTTTGTTGAATATAACAACCAGCGTGGCAATCCCCGTTTCAAGGGGACTTATTGGTATTACTTTGACAAGATAAAAAACCCAGAGATATGATAAACAATATTATAAAACACAGAGACACAGAGATACAGAGATTTTTGTTTGTAACTCTTATTCCTCTGTGCCTCTGTGTCTCTGTGTTTCAATTAACATCCTGCACGCCTACTCCAGAGAATGTACAGAAGAGCAATACCCTTCCCCCCATTTATCCGGACTACTGCGATGTCACCATCCCTGAAAATATCGCTCCTCTGAATTTCCTGCTTCGGGCTGATTGCGAGGCTATCGAGGTGAAGGCTGGGGAGTTGCGTATCAACGCCCGTGGCAATGAGGTTGTCTTCGATATTGACGACTGGAAGGGCATGCTTTCTCAGAATGCAGGCAAAGAGATTGAGGTTACCGTCTCGGCCTTGATTAATGACCAGTGGATTGAGTATCAACCCTTCCGATGGCAGGTCGTCAAAGATAAGATTGATCCCTATCTCACCTATCGTCTGATAGAGCCAGACTATGAAATATGGAATAACGTGCAGATCCAGCAGCGTTGCGTCGAGAACTTCGACGTGAATGCCATAGGTCATTACGAGCAGTTGGAGAACCGCTGCATGAACTGCCACACCTTCGCCAGCCAGGACCCCAACCTCTCTATGATGTATGTCCGTGGGCCTAACGGTGGCGCCATCCTTAATCAGAATGGGCGACTCAGCAAACTCGACATCCCGGGCAGCGTCTATTTCGGCTTCAGTCCTTCAGGCCGTTATATCACTTACTCTACCCAGAAGATCATCCCCGCCTTCCACAGCATGCCGAGCAAGCGCCTGGAGGTCTTCGATGCCACCTCGAATGTCTATGTGGCTGATATGCAGGAGCATCGTGTCATCTCCTCTCCCTTGCTGAGCGACAGCCTGAAGTTCGAGACCTTCCCCACTTTCTCGCCAGACGGCAAATACATCTACTATTGCGTGGCCGACAGTGTCAGCCTGCCTCGTGACATCAAGAATCTCCAGTACCGCCTTGTGCGCATCCCCTTCGATGAGGCCACTGGCACCATCGGAAGTCGGATAGAATCGTGGAGTGTGGAGGGTGGAGTGTGGAGTGAGAATAGTCCTGCTGCAGATAATGCCGCCACTAAGAGTAATCTCCCTCCACCCTCCACCCTCCACACTCCTCGAAAATCCTCCGTCTGCCATCCCCGCATCAGCCCTGACGGCCGCTATCTGCTCTATACCGTCGCCGACTACGGCACCTTCCCCATATGGCATCCGGAGGCAGACCTCCAGTTGATGGATCTTCAGACTGGCACCGTCGACACCCTCGCTATCGTCAACAGCGAGAAGAGCGACACTTATCACTCCTGGTCATCCAACAGCCGCTGGTTTGTCTTCGCCTCGAAGCGCGATGACGGACTCTATGGCAAACCTTACTTCTGCTATATCGACAGGGAGGGCAAGGCCCACAAGCCTTTCTGTCTGCCTCAGGAGCATCCGACGTTCTATGACAACAACCTGAAGTCGTTTAATGCTCCCGAACTCGGCAAGGGAAAGGTGCCCTTCGACGTCAACGACGTCGCCAAGGCTATGAAACAAAAGGCAATTAATTTCTCCTGGTGAACTGCGCTGAACACAGCCTTCCCATCGGTCTAAAGACCTTTATTTCACCTTTGTCTCAACACGCTTGTCGGAGGCAATTTCGATGCCGGCTTCGTAGGCATCGAAGTCCACTTTCGTCTTCGTGAAGTCGGGCGTGTTGAATGAATAGAGGCTCTCGCTATAGTATTCCTGAGGATTGCGCTGAGGCAGTAGGAAGGGCTTCGACAACTGTCCCTTATCGTCGATGCTCGCCAGATAAAGGCGGCTGTAGAGTCCGTCGTCACGCCGGCTGGTGAAGACTATCCAATGAGAATTCACGTTCCAGTTATGGTAACTGTCGGCCTTGTCGCTATTGATTTCCTTCATCTCGCGGGCTTCGCCTGTCTGTAGGTCCAAGAGCCACTGGTCACTCTCGTTGTGCCAGATGGAGAAATAGCCGTAGTCCATCAGCGTGAACAGGATATACTTGCCGTCGTAGGAGGGGCGGGGCCAGGTGAGACTCTTCCCCATCGCCACGGCGTTGAAGAGCGTGTCCACCTGTTCTCCGAACTTGCCCGTCTCTGGATCGAAGGCAATCTTACAGAGGTTATACTGTTCTTCCTTGTAGTGTTCTGGATATTCCTGTTGCTTGCAGGTCATATAATATAAGGTGTGTCCGTCAGGAGAGAATACAGGGGAGTTCTCGCTCCAGTCCTTGGTCTGCAATAGCGAGTCTGTCAGAATCTCATGCGTCGTGGGATTGTAGACGAAGACATCGCTTGAAAGGTCAAACACCTCAATGCGTTCATCCCTGACGACATGGAATCCCTGACGGGTCTGATTGGTGGAGAAGGCGCAGTATTTGCCACTCGGGTGCCAGTAGGGATAGACCATCGAACCACCCAGCAGGTCGTTCTTGGCCTTCAGCCACTCGCGTTGTCCGTCTATTTGGAACATCGTTGCCCCATGATCACCACGGACGTGGAAGACGAACTTCTTGGGATCCGTCTGGTGGGCAGTATGGCAGTTGACGCACATGCCAGGCACCTGGGTGTTCTCGATGATGGCATACTCCTCGAAACTGGAGAGGTCGCGCTGGTAGAGCCCCATCTTGCTATAGACTTCATAGCCTGGGGCGATACGGCGATAGGTCAGTCCCCATTCGTCGAGGCTGTATGGACTGACGTAGACCTTGAAGTCCTTGTATTGCTTCCACTGTCCGTCTTTCTTGGTGCAGACGGTGAAGGTCAGTTCTCCGCCTTTGTTCTGGGCCGTCAGTTCGTGCCAGTCGTCGATATCGAAGTCGGCATAGTCGCCCTGTGTGTGGATCTCCCCGCCCTTCGAGCCACGGACTACGACGTCAACCATTGACCATTGAGCATTGAGCATTGAGCATTGAGCATTGACCATTGACCATTGACCATTGACCATTGAGCATTGACCATTGAGCATTGAGCATTGAACATTGAAGTTCAGCGGGGCGATTTCTGCGGGTATCGTCACGCCGATATAGTCCGGATAGATGGTGGGGAACTCATCCGCCGGGATAGGGTTCTCCACCCGCTGGGTGCAGGAAGCGAATACCATTCCGGCTATCAGAATGGCTTGCCAGGTCATCATCTGTAAACCGTAAACCGTAAACCGTAAACTGTAAACCGTAAACCGTAAACTGTAAACCGTAAACCGTAAACTGTAAACCGTAAACCGTAAACCGTAAACCGTAAACCGCAAACTCCTTCTCATCTCATTCTACTGATTTTGGCTATGGCCTCCCGGACATAGCGTGGATTATAGTTCACCTTACTTTGTACGTAAGATACATAGTTGATGAAGCGCTGGGCATCGCCGTCGAGTAGGGGGGCCATCACCAGATACTGGGTTGCCATCTGGTTATGATGGTTGTGCATGAACAACTGGCCGCAGATCTTGTCCAGTTCATCCTCGCTGAAGAGGAAATCATCCTCAAGCCGGTATTGGCGCAGGGTACCATAGATCGGATGGGCATTGATCTGGGTTTCATCGCCCAGCATGGCCAGGGTCTGTTGTGCCCAGGGACGATAGAAGATGGTCTTGTCCAGCATTTGCAGGTACTTCCTTGCCACATCGTATTCGCCGTTGATGAGGTTTGTTTCTGCCAGGCGCTTGATCACCCTCGCACTCTTGTTGTAGTCGGGGATGGCCTCCATGGCCTCGAAGGCAAAGCGCTGGGCGGTGTTGATGAGTCCGAGATAGAAGTAGATCTCTCCTGACAGTTGGGTGGTGGCGAAATTGCGCTCAAACCGGGGCAGCAGTCCTTCGCTCGTCCGTTGGTAGAAGTCGAAGGCGCGTTCTCCCAGTTGGTTGGTCATCGCCAGGGCGAGGTTGGTGGCACCGACGCTCATCGGCAAGTCGGGTGTCTGCTTCTCTGCTTTGGCGATGATACCCTTCCAGTCTCTGATACGTACCAGTTGATCATACTCCATCAGTTCGTATTTCTTCGCATCATAGCCTAAATCCGGACATCCGATGACGGCTGCGCAACATACGACAGCCTCGCACCACACCATCCAGGGCTTCGGCTGAGGCAGTCGCTTGACGACCAGACTCAGAATCCAAATTAAGACCGGGATGACTAACAGTATGTAAGGAATAACTTCTGGGAAACGGTAATAGCCGATACCTGTCATCACCCTCGACAGAGGGAACGGCACGAAGTGTGCGCTCAGCAGCATCACAGCCACAGCCCAGACGACGGTTAGCGGCATCACATAAAGGGCTACCAATACCACCATCGGCCCTATCAGCCAGTAGAGCACCGGAATCATGACAATGATTCCTCCCCACCTAATCACCCTACTAACCCTAATTTCCCTACTAACCCGAATTTCCCTACTATCCCTAATCCCCCTTCTCTCTCCAATCATCACCATCACTCCCATCGCCATCAGCAATGCTACGACGTATGTCAGCATCACACTCTCGTCGCCCATCATATACCATAAGAGCACTGCAGGCAGAAAACTGAGGAAATAGTGCGACTCACAGCGCATCAGCCGCCACGTCAGACGCTGCACCAGCATCATCAGCACGGCGAGGATCATGGCTCCGAGGGTGGGACTGTTATAGAACTGCACCAGAAACTCCGCCACATATCTTGCCAGTCCCCCGGGCTCTGCCATACGCTCAGCGAAGTAGTCGCTGTCGAAGAGGAACATCTGGAACTGCTCCTGATAGGTCAGCGCAAAGGGATAGCGCACTCTCCAGAAGAGGAACACCGCCAGGCCGAACAGGATCGTCATCAGCCAAGGGCTGTATTTATGCGTTAGCAGATTCTTCATTCTTCACTCTTCACTCTTCACTCTTCACTCTTCACTCTTCCACGACCTCGTTCGTGTCGGCATTCATCGTGACAATACGGCCGTCAGGCATCTGGCGCTTATAGGTCAGCGGATAGAGGCCTTTCAGGAAGTCACCCAGCACCTGACCCTCGAGGTTCTTGGCCATCTGGCGGGTGTAGTTCTTATAGACCAGATGGAAACTGTCGGCACGCTGCTGGATGTAGTTGGCCTGCACGCTGTCGCCTTGTTTCTTCAGTCCTGCGATGTTCCGGCGCATCAGACCCATCTGATGGTTGTGTATCTCCGTCTGCACCTTCCATTGTTCGAGCGAGTCATTCTGCGGGGTGCCTGTTGCATGGCTGATACTGTCGATGGTCACATGGATGGTGCCTGGCTCTCCGACGACGAGAAGCGGCTGGAGTCCGAAGCGGAAGTGGTAGTCGAGCAGGATCTTATACATCTGCATGGAGTCTGGTTCGAAGTGGAACTTGCCGTCCTTGATCTCCATCGAGTCGACGGTCTCCATCGTGGCAGGTCCGGAGTTCGGCACCAGGAAGATGCGCTTGCCTTCATACTGTTCTCCATTCACCGTGCCTTCGATATGGCACTTCCCGTCATTGGCCTGCTGACAGCCCAATAATAGTGAAAGAGTGAAAAGGTGAATAAGTGAAACACTCATCACCATCCATTCTTTCCGCTTAATCATAAAATTGAATCTTTTCATATCTTTTCTATTTTAACCTTTTCACTTTTTCACCCTTTCACCTTTTCACTTTTTCACCTTTTCACTTTTTCACCCTTTCACCCTTTCACCTTTTCACCCTTTCACCTTTTCACCTTTACCACCGTTCTTTGGTTGTCAAACACCTGCCGATAGGCCTCGTGGGCATCGAAGTCCACCTTCGTCTTCGTGAAGTCTGGCACGTTGTAGGAGTCCATCATCTCCCGATAGAACTTCCTGGGATGGCGCTGGGGCAGGAGGAAGGGCTTCGTTACCTGACCTTTGCCGTCGATGCTGGCGAGGTAGAGCCGGGCATACATGCCGTCTTCGGCCTTGCTGGTATACACAAACCAGTGGCTGTTTTCGCTCCAGTTGTGGAAACTCTCGGCCCAGTGGCTGTTCAGCGCCTTGAGTTCCTGGTGCTCACCGGTCTGGAGATCCATGAGCCACAGGTCGGCATCATCCTGACAGACAGGGAAGTTGCCACGACTGCTCACACAGTACATCAGCCAGCGCCCGTCGTAACTGGGTCTGACGAGGGTGTAACTCTTGTCGGTGGCTGGCCCGTTCAGCAGTGTATCGACGGCCTCTCCGAATCTGCCACTCTTCGCATCGAAGGCAATCCGGCACAGGCTGCACTTCACTTTCTCATACTCGGCCGGCACCCGGCAGGGCTTGGAGGTGCTGTAGTAAAGCCACTGACCGTCGTGGGAGAAGGCGGGGAATATCTCCAGGTCCTCTGTCTGCAATAGGGGAGACAGGATGAGTTCATTGCTTCGGGTGTCGAGCACCTCCACGTTGCTGAAACGGTGGTAGACCTCGATGCGCTGGCCGGTGCCGACGAAGAAGGCCTGATGCACGGAGTTGACGGCCATCGCACAGTAGTCACCGTCGGGATGCCAGTAACTGTACGAGCCGGCTGCCTTGGTGGAGTCGGTCTTCGTGTCGAGCCACGTCTGTCTGCCGTCTCGTTGTATCATCGTGCCACCACCCTCACCACGTATCTGCATCGAGATTCTGTCGGGATGGGTGCGGTTGGCGGTATGGCAGTTCATGCATCGGCCGGGAACGACGGTCTCCGTGAGGATGCCGTATTCGTCAAAGGAATTGAGGTCGCGCTGGTAGAGGCCGATGTCGCCACCCACTTCATAGCCGGGTTTGATGCGGCGATAGGTCAGTCCCCACTCGTCGAGCCGATGCTGGCTGACGAAGATGTCAAAGTCCTTATACTGAGTCCATTTCCCATCTTTCTCGATGCAGACGGTCAGGGTGATTTTTCCGCCTTGGTTCTGTTCTGTCAACTGATGCCAGTCGTCGATATCGAAGTCAGCCCACTCGCCGTTGGTATGGATCTCGCCGCCCTTGCTACCCTTGGCCACGACATCCATGCAGTCGATATCCTCATCGGCAAAGTTGAAGTTCAGTGGGGCGATATCATCAGGGATCGTCACCCCGATATAATCGGGATAGATCGACGGCAACTGCTCCACCATCGTCGGATTCTCCGGCACAGAGCGACAAGACACAAATTGGAACACAGAGATACAGAGACACAGAGACATAATGGTAACAGACAAGAAACTCTGTATCTCTGTGTCTCTGTGTTTAATAATTCTCCTCATTGCCCCCTCCTTCCTGCCATCATCCGCTTCACATAGTTGGCATACGGCGAACCTTGCACATTACCCTGCATCTGAATGCAGCGCATCACATCCTGATAGCCCAACGGCATCTGACGGTAGCCGCCATACTGCTGGGCGGCACCTAAGTACTGTTGGAACCCTTGCACATTCCCGTTCAGCAGCATCTGTGCCAGGAAGTAGTCGAGGGCCATCTTATTGTCTGTGTTGTTCATCAACAGCAACCCGAACATCTTGTCGATCTCGTCATAACTATAGAGGAAGTCATTCTTATATCTCATCTTCCGCAGTTTGCCGTAGACGGGATGCGCATCCACCCCTATCTCCGCCTCAATCATCGCCTCCATCTCCTTGGCCCAATCGCTATAAAACAAACTCTTCTTCAGGATGTCGAGTTGCTTCTTGGCTGTCTGATAATGTCCGTTCACGATCATACACTCCGCAATCCGTTTTGTGCATCGTCCGCTCTTCTTGCCATTGAGGATCGACTCCTGCGTATCAAACATATACCGCTGTGCCGAGTTCACCATCCCCAATCGCCAGAAGGCCTCTGCCGACGGCAGCATCGACGTGAGGTCTCTTGTCCTGGGCATCACCAGCGCATCCTCACCGCTCTGGTAGAAGTCGAACATGCGGTCTGCCAACAGCCGTTTCTGCGACAAGGCCAGATTCACGCAGTTACTCCAGAACGGTGTCTTCACCTGATATGCTCCGGCTCGCTTCACGATCTCGTCCCAGCGCTCATGCCTCACCAGATAGTCCATCCGGATCAGTTCATACATGTCCTTGTCATATCCGCTCCACTGAGGATACTGCAATGGGATGCGATAATAACTGAGCCCCGTCATTGCCATCGGCAACGGCCATTGTGGCAGCAGCCAGGCATAGACCGTCAACTGCACCGCCACGAGCCAGCCCGCCGTCCACAGATGCCGCCATCCTGCCTGCACCAATCTGATTATTACATATATCCATACCATCGGCCCTATCAGCCAATAGGCGATAGGAATCAAAACCACCTCTCCTATAATCCCTAATCTCCCTACTATCCACCCCATCGCCATCGCCAGCACCACCGCCACCGGCCAAGCCAGCATCACATTGATATCGCCCATCAGCCACCAAACGATAGCCACAGGTATCATGCTCAGAATCATGGGGACAGGTCCATGATTCCATTTGGTATCAAGCGACCTGTCCCCATGATTCTCCAACAGCCGCAGGCCAACCCGCTGCAATGCCACAAACAGCAACGCCAGCAACAGCGCCCCCAGCCATTCTACATAAAAAAACTGCACGATAAACTCGCCCAGCCAGTCTGCAAAGCCCCCTGGCAGGCTGATCTTCTCTATGAAATAGTCGCCTGTCCAAAGAAACAACTGGTACTGTTCCTGATACGACAAAGCATGGGGATAGGCTACGTACCAGAACACGAACATGCCGATGCCTACCAGCACCGACAGTCCCCAATTCCAGTATCTTTCCATTGTTTTCGTCATATCGGCTGCAAAAGTACGCATTTTTTTTGAAACCGCCAATCGTTTTGCAGATTATTTAGGGGCGTCAGCAGGACTCCCCTCAGCGCAACTTCACCCAGTAGACCATGCCGGAGGTCTTGCGCTGACTCTCGAACTTGTATTCTGGACGGCTCAGGTAGTTGCCGATTCTGACATACGAGCCCTCATCCTCCGAGTAGGCACCCCGGAACACCTTTTTCAGATGGGCGGAGATGTCCTTCAGCGTCATCCACTGGCCACCCTCAGGGTTCTCCTTCGATGTGCCCTCCGGCTTCTGGAACAACGACATCAACTGTTCGCCGAGTTGCGTCAGTCGCTGATACCTCAGGTTGTGCTCCATCAACTGATGCTCTTCCTCGCGGGTCAGATGGTAGCGCAGTCGCAGCGTCGACACCTCATATTCCAACTGGGCATAGAGTTGCGGATAGTCTACCGGACTCTCGAAGTCGATGTCGCCCTCCACCGTCACACAGATGAACCTGCGGCTGCCGCTGGGATCCGTCAGGGGCATACTCTCATTGGTCGTCGCGATGAACGAGGCGTAGCGGCGATGCGAACTATAGGCCTTGCCGTAGGGTGGGCGATACTTCAGGTCGAAGGTCGAGACGAGATACTTCAGCACGACCTGCTGGCGCTGGGTGACACGGTCGAACTCGTCGAGGTTGATGAGGGCAAACGATGTCAGCCCGAGGTTCAGGTCGCTCTCGTTCTTGAAGTTGATACGGTCGTTATAGTACTCCCGCTGGTCTCTGGGCAGCAGGATGCGGCAGAACGACGTCTTGCCGCAGCCCTGACGGCCGATCAGCAGCGGTACGAGGGCATTGCCCGTGAGTTGGCCCTTGCCTCGCCACATCGCCACCATCGACCGCATCCAGATATGGAACAACTGCGGCCACGCCTCATAGTCGGTCTTGATGCGCCTGGCCAACGGCTCCACGCGGTCCTGGCCGTCCCACTTAGGCAGATGGTCGAGGAAGTCGGTCATCGGCTCGTAGAGGGCGATGTCGTTCGAGTTCACATAACGGCTGATATCCTTGTCCCAGCACTTCACACCCTGCGACAGAGCCCTCATCGTGATAGAGTTGCGGGCCTCCTCGGTGAGATCCTGGAAACTGAAGCCCAGGCCCGTCTTGCGACGATACTCTGCCACACCCCGCATCACGTTCTTCCGCAGTTCGTAGTTGGCGTTGAGAAACATGTCCACCTTCATCATCAGCAGCGACTCCGCCGGCATGTGTCTCAGCGGCTTGGCGAGACCATTGCTCTGGCGATACTTCCGTTCGTGCTCCGAGCGGTAGGCATTGCTGAACACCATCTCGACCACATCCTCCTCTCGGGAGAACTCCAGGTTGAGGAGCGCCAGCCGGCGAGCCACGCCCATCGGCACTCCCGACTCGCAGCAGTAACCGGCCAAGCGCGTCAGTATCAGATGGTTACGCTCGCCCTTGTCGTCGACGCCCGTCACGTCGTCGTAGGCTTTCTGCAGACAGAACTCGTAGACGAGCCGCATGGCGTGGCCGTTGTCATAGCCAGGCAACAGCCCTTGCTGCGTATCAGCCTGGACGGCGAGCGGCTTCACCGCCCTGGGCAGGGCCGACGCATCGGTATAGAAGGGTTGCGACTGCGGGTCGTAGTACAGGTCGGGGTCGCTGCTCAGATAGCAGTCGCGGTCGAGTGTCGGCTCCAGTTTCTCGACCGTCAGGCCGAGTTGCATGTTGTAAGCCATGCGGGCCTTCTCATAGAGGTTCGTATGGAAGCGCCTCACCTCGTCGTCGCCCTCAGGCAGACTGCCGTCGAAGAGCGCTCCGCGACAGACAATCTTCACCGAGCGGCCGCTAGAGCCGATAAAGGCGAGCATCGTCTGGGGGATCAGGCTCGCCCCCGTCCTCACTGCCTCGGCCTCTTCGATGGAGGCCAGATTGTTCACCTCGAGCAGCACCAGACCGTTGTAACTGCGCATCAGCCGCTGCTTGTTCCTGTTCTCCCACGAGGCTGTGAAGCACACTCTCGGCAGGTCCTGCGTGTAATACGACAGGAAGCCGTCGTCGGCATCATACTTCATGCGGACCTCTGCCAGCGGATAGACGGCCCGCAACTTGCTGCAGATCTTCCCAAAAGCCTGATCCTTGATCGTCGCCACCACCTCTTCCGCGTCTAACTGTCTGAGTGTCTGGTTGTTTCGCACCTGTTTTAGTATCGTAACCTTTGTCATATCTCATTATTATTGGTTTCGCTCGACAAAGGTACAAAGATTATTTTGTATATGCAACATTTTTCATTCAAAAAATCCGTTTTCACCCTACATTCCTACATTTTCTTCATAAACCTCTGTCTTTCAGTATTTTAGACTATGTATGGTGCCTACATGGCAATCATCAACCCTACATAATAGTGGCATTTTTGCCATTAGTCTGCCCTTTTTCATAGTCACCTGAATGATGTGTTTCACACTTGTTTCTACATTGGAAACACTGTGTTTCCCTTGGAGAAACAGAGTGTTTCCCTCGATGAAACACTCTGTTTCACTCGTAGGTACTATCATGGAACACGCAGATAATCAGTGATATAGGTGTATTTTTGATGCCATAAACGGGCTTTTTATATGCTTTTATGTAGGGTTGATGATTGCCATGTAGGCACCATACATAGTGTAAATCCCTAAGTATTAAAGTGTTAGACTAAAAATGTAGGAATGTAGGCCTATTTTCATATTTTCTCTCGAAAAGATTTGCTTGAGTCCGACAAAAGTATTACCTTTGCATGCAGAAAGTGTGTTATATCATCATCATGAGTAAAACAAGAAACCAACAGCCTACGAGGGAAGACATCTTCCGCCAGAAGGCAGAGACCTATACCGTGTGCTTCAGTAGCACTTGTCCTAACCGCGAGCATTGCCTGCGCAGTCTGCTCAGCGCCTATACGCCTCACGATAAACTGGTCTGCACGAGCATCAACCTGAACCATCCCAGGACCCAGCAGGCCGACTGTCCGATGTATCGTAACGACCAGACCGTCCGTATGGCTCAGGGGTTCATGGACATCTTCTACGATGTGCCTGGCCATCTCGAGGTGAGCATCAAGAAGCACCTTATCGCCACCTATGGTCGCAAGCGCTACTACGAGTATCGGAATGGCGCGAGGGCGATCACTCCCGAGGTGGAGCAGTATATCCGCGCCACCTTCCTCCGCTTCGGCTGGACGGCCGAACTGCACTTCGACGGCTTCGTCGACGAGTACCAGTGGTGACTCCCGCCTGCCCCGAATAAAAAACCGCCCTGGGCGGTGAGCCCGGGGCGGATTGCATTTTAAATTATATGTTTGCCAGTTTGTTTAGGGCTACTAACTTATTTAATAAATCCTTGACCTTTGGCGTTGCGGTGCGGATGTCTTCTTCTGATGTTTCTTCGAAATCCTCATAATCCCCTTCATGACGCATATTGAATAACTGCCGGATTAACTTTCCGTCTTCAGCATTGAGCCTTCCATCTTTGACGTAATTCAAGCTAATCTGGGTCACCAAACCTTTGTGAGTATGACTTGTTAGTCCGTCACTTAATAAAAGTGCGGATGCGGCATGGTACAGAGCATAGTATAATCTATTGGCAGCTAAGTTCCATAAAGAGATAGATGTAACTTTCTGAGCCTCTTCAAAAGTAGTCCAGGCTTTTTCAATCCGATAATTCACTAATGCTTTTCTGTCGTCCGAAGATAAACTCATAACCAGATTCCTTCATTTTGAACATTCAATTTAAAGAGAGAGGGGGGCAGATTCTCCCATTGCCTTCTTGTATATTCAAGCGTATTTATCTCTTTGCCAATTTCAAGACCCTTAGTCCATAGAATATAGTCCAAGTTACCTTTTTCATCAAAACTGAGGCTTGGCTTATCATGGATAACAATAATATCCCAATCCGAATCAGTTCTTGCCTCTCCACGAGCTCTGCTCCCGTAGAGGATGATGTCTGCGGTTGGTTCTTTCTCTCTCACAGTATTTATAATGAGATTGAGAACTTGGTCGTCTTTTTTTGTCATATAATGACTATACTTGATTATGTGCTGCAAAGATACGAACTATTTCTAAAACTTCCAAATGTTTAATCGATTATTTACGCAAGCCTGTCTCCCCGGCCCTTCTTACGCAATCCGCCCCGGGCGGTGAGCCCGGGGCGGAATGATATAGAGGTTTGTGAGAATTACTTCTTCTTGAAGGCCCACCATGTGGCTTCACCCCAGCTACCTACACCTTCCTGTGGGTACATCAACTTCATGTGGTCTGCGTCAAGTTGCAAGATCTCGAAGGTTGTGGGACAGGTCGTGTTATCGTGATCTGCATTGTGGCTGTTGATCTGGAACGGCCAGAGGATAGCTCCTGCGTCCGTAGTCAGCGTACCATAAGACCAACTAGCCTGTGATCCCTCTGCAGAAGGTATGCTGCGGTTTTCATCCCAGACAGTAATTACAAAGTTACCAGAACGAATTGCAGTACCGGCTGCATCATAAGATGTCACCTTACCAGCCTTCCAGTCAAAAGTCATATAGGCGTCAGCACTCTCCTCACCAGTAGCCACACCAGTATCAGAATGCTGCAACTGACCAGTTAGGTCCTCAGGCTTAGCACCCCACCAGATACCACTTGTCCAGTCTTCACCAGCGGCATAGCCAGCATTACCCCATACAGCACCATCCTCACGGAATTCTGTATCCCAAGTCCATGCTTTAGCATTAAAGTCTGTGAGAGCAGCCTCTGGGTCTGAATTACTCTTGAAAGCCCACCATGTAGCTTCACCCCAGCCACCTACACCGGCCTGTGGATACATTAACTTCATGTGGCTTGCATCCAACTGAAGGATTTCAAATCGAGTGGGATACAGTGTATTGTCGTGGTCTGCATTGTGGTTGTTGATCTGGAACGGCCAAAGAATAGCACCTTCGGTGGTTATCAAAGTTCCGTATGACCAATTTGCCACAGAACCTTCGGCTGAAGGGTTAATTTTCTCACCTGTCCAGCCTTCCACACCCTGAATCTTACCCTTGCGAATCTGGTTACCACCAGCATCAAAACAAGCCACATTGCCGTCATCATAGATGACCATAGTGGCGGCAGAACTTTCTTCACCTGTAGCAACACCAGTTTCCGAATGGTTAAGTTGGGTTGTGAGTCCTTCGGGAGTAGAACCCCACCAGATACCGCTCGTCCAATCGTCACCAGCAGCATATCCAGCGTTACCCCACACAGCACCATCCTCACGGAACTCGGTATCCCATTTCCAGGTCTTAGACCCATATGCGTCTGAAGCCAACAGCCGCATGTAAGGCTCCAATTCCTGAGGTACATAGACATTGGCTGTCTTCGTGCCTGTGATGGTGTTACCATTGAAATCACGAGTTTCAATATAGTAGGTCTGAGTAGATGGATTGCCACGCTTTGGGACAATCTTGAAAGTACCGTTAGCCTTACCAGAGGCCAGAACGTTACGGTTTCCTTCATCATCAAGTTGGTAGATGGTTACCACGCGTGACGGTGAGGTGAAGAATTGGAAATAGTTACCGTCTGCAGCCTCTGATGTATAAGTCTCATCGCTAAACTGCTTTGTGGTGAAACCGCTTGCCAGTTGATCGCCTGACAGGCTGGAGTTGCCCGGCATACCGATGCTGTCTTTTGAGGGGTCGCAGGCAGTCAGCAAACCGAGGGCTGCAACCATAATTAATATCTGTTTTTTCATTTCTTCTTTTGTTTTAATGATTCAACATTGTTGCTGATGATTACCATCCAGTGTACTCTGAAGAAGCATCTGCCCAACCATCGTTCTGCTGAACGGTACCGAGGGCAATCTGAGTCTCAGGCATCTTCTGGAATCCTGCCGTTGCATTGTAACGGGATGCATAACCACCATTGTGTGGCTTGTTGGTATCGGGATTACCACAGTAGTACGTGGGCTGGTTCTCCTGCTTAGCCAGAGCGGTGGCAGCGATGTGCCAGCGGCGGATGTCGTTCCAGCGGATACCCTCACAAGCGAGTTCCCAACGGCGCTCGTTCTGCAGAGCCTGCAGAGAATAGCCGTTAATAGCGGGCAGACCGGCTCTTTCGCGAACCTTATTAATACCTGAGACATCTTCCTTCAACTCAGACTGCATGAGCAGCACGTCTGCAAAGCGGATCAGCACGAGGTCGTGGATATTAGACAACTGGAAGTTGTTCTCACCGGAGGTGTCCCAGTTGCCGGGATACATCAGTGTCTCAAAGCAAGCCAGATATGCAGGAACGTCGCCTTCCTTCGGAACAAATGATCCGTCATTCTTGGCACAGATAGGCGACCACTTCTTTGAGTAGTAGTCAGTCTCCTGAACGAAGTCTGCCCAACCACCGCGAGTGTAATGCGGCATCTCGTTGGTGTCGTTGACGTCTGCGATAGAAGCCTTCAGGCGCATGTCGTTAGGCTCGGCTGCCTTCCAGTCGTTGACGAGGTTCGGGGCTACGATACCAGCACCCCAGCCCTGACCGAAGGGATAGGTTCCTGCATAGTCCTGACCACCACGTACACCGAAGTGCAGAGAGATACCGTTGGCATAGCCAATCGTAGTGCCCCAAGAAGCCAACTTGTTGAACTTGATAGCAAACATAGCCTCGGGGTTCACGCCATTGTCGTTTTCCACCCAAGCCAGGCCCTGACCCTTCGTATAAGGATAATCCTCAACAACCTTATTGTTGGTGTAAGCCCAGAGGTTGCGGAAATCAGGAACCAGTGTGTAACCGGAATTGTTCACGCAGTCGTCGATATAGCCAATCACATCCTGCTTGGTCAGGGTCGTGCCGTCGGGCAGATCCACTGAGGTCAGCGGGTTATAGGATGTGCTTACCAGGTCGGCGGTAGATGTACCGTTGCAATAGAAGCCTGTGTAGAACAACCAGGCACGTCCGAGCATAGCCTCTGCTGTATACTTGTCGATACGTCCGTCAGTACGCTTTGCTGCTGGCAGCAACTCTACGGCGTCGCGGAGATCCTGCAGGATCTGGCCCCAAAGCACCTTTACGTCACCCTGCTTGGTGTCCTCCTGTTCAGGACTTGTGATCAGAGGCACATTGCCGTACATAGAGGCGAGTTCATAGTAGTAGAAAGCACGCAGGAACTTGGACTCACCAATACCCTTGTTCTTCACATCCTCGGCCATACCTCCAGCGTTCTCCAGCACCTGGAGCAGCGTGTTGGCACGTGCAACACCCTTATAGCGGTCTGCGTAGAACTGGTTGGTCATGTCGGCGTTGTAGTTGCAGAGCAGGTCTTCTGCCTGCATCAACTTATCGTTGGTACCGCCACCACCGAACTGGTCATCACTGGCCAGACAGGCTGCATAGAGGAATGAGCACTGGGGGTTGGCGTGCGTCTCGTTCAGATTCTGATATACACCGGCCAATACTGACTCGATGTCACCGTCCGTCTTGGGGAACTCACTGGTAGACATCTCACCGATGTTTTCTACATTGTCGATGCCGCAAGATGTGAGTCCAAGGGTGGCAACGGCTGTAGCTAATAAAAATATCTTTTTCATACTTGTGTACTCCTGTTTTTAGAATTTAATGTTTACACCTACCAAATATGTACGGGGCTGAGGATAGTTACCTACGTCAACACCGGTTACCCAAGGCTCACCGCCATTGAGTGCCATACCGTTCTCAGGATCCATTCCCTTGTACTTGGTGATGGTGAACAGGTTCTGAGCAGCGAAGTAGACGCGGATCTGCTGGAAAGCAGTCTTGAAGAGTTTCGTGAAATCGTAACCTACGGTCAGGTTCTGCAGGCGGAAGTAGCCGGCATCCTCGATGTAGAGGTCAGAGATAGACTGCCAGTTCACACCACGGTTCATAGCAGCGAGCAGGGGGAACTTGTTGCTGGTGCCTTCACCAGTCCAGTAGTCGAAGACCTCTGTGGTATAGTTCTCGTACTCACCATCGGTGAACTTACGATAACTGCGAGCCACCTGCTGTCCGAATGCGCCATAACCAGTGATGTTGATGTCGAAGCCCTTATAAGAAGCACCGAGGGTGACACCCATCGTTACGTCGGGGTTCGGGTCGCCCAGATTCGTTTTGTCGTCAGCAGTGATCATGCCGTCGCCATTGGTGTCGACGAACTTCAGGTCACCGACCTTCAGGTCTGTACCTTGGAGAGAGTTGGCAGCGTCGCCGTCCTTCAGTGTAGCGGTGTATGCAGCGAGTTCTGATTCGTTCTGGATCGGACCAGCGGTCTTGTAACCCCAGAAGTAGCCGATAGGCTCACCTTCCTCGAAACGGGCCATCTGACCGGTACCCTGTGCGAGCAGGTCGTTACCACCGTTGTTATACTTCTGCGAAGAGTTCACCTCTGTTACCTTATTCTTATTATAGGCAATGTTGTAAGCGATGTTGTACTCGAAGTCCTTGCCAATCTGGTCGCGCCAGTTGATAGCGAACTCAATACCAGTATTCTGAACGGTACCGGCGTTCTTCAACTGAGAACTGAAACCGGTTGTCGGAGAAACGGGTACATAGAGGAGCAGGTCTTTCGTGGTCTTCTTATACCAGTCGAACACCATACCGAGTCTGCCACCCAGGAAACGGGCATCGAAACCGAAGTCAAGCTGCTCAGAGGTTTCCCAAGTCAGGTCTTCATTGGCCAGGCGTGACAGTGAAGCACCCTTGGTGGGAGTGTCCTTGGCGTTGTTGAATGAATACATGCTGAATGCATCATAAGCGAAGGCTGCCTCATACTGGAAGGCACCGATACGTTTGTTACCGTTCTGTCCCCAACCTGCACGGAGTTTCAGGAAGGAAAGCCAGTTGGCAGTGCTCTGCATGAATTTCTCATTGCTGATTACCCAACCAGCGGAGAATGAGGGGAAGTAACCCCAGCGGTGGCCAGGAGCAAACACTGAACTACCATCAGCACGGAAGATAGCGGTAAACATATACTTCTCAGCGAAGTCATAGTTCAGACGTCCGAAGTAAGACATACCGCGAGAGTCGCCGTAAGGATTGCCAGAAACAGTAGCCTGTGTATTGTTCTTCATCAGGCTCATGTAGGCATGCTTCAAGTCGGGCGTAATGGCGTCTGAAGCAGTAGCGTTGAGGGAGAATCCGAAATCGGGACGGCTCTCACTGTACTCTGTACCAGCGAGGATGTCGAAGTGGTGATCCTGGATGTCGAACTTATAGTTCAGGGTGTTGGTGGTGCCCCAGCCCCAGCCTGTACCTACCTGATTGGTAGCCTGGTCGGTGGTGCGCATGTCACCCTGGTCGTTGATCTTGTAAACCGGCAGATAGGCGCGCCATGTCCAACTGCTCTGGTTGTAGTTGATCTGTCCACGATAGGTAAGACCCTTGATAGGCTGGATCTCTACGAAACCAGTTGCGTTCAGACCGAAACTGATGCTCTTGTTGTTGGCACTCTGGCTGTTTACGAGGCTGAGGATCGGGTTGCTGGCATAAGAGGTGTAGTTGAACATACCCATGTTCTTCAGATCCTCGTAGCCGAAATAGCCGCCGTTGCTGTTATAAATGGGGATCAGCGGGTTGGCACGCAGAGCGGTAGACAGCACGTTAGAGTACTGGTTACCAATCTGGATACCTTGATTCTGCTTGTGGCTGTAGTACAGGTTCTCACCAACCTTGATGACGTCGAAACTCTTGTCGGCACTGCGCAGGATGACGTGGTCGGAGTTCACACGCAGGGTGAAACGACGATAGTCAGACTTGGCATATTTGCCACCGAAGGCACCATCCTGATACTGGTAACCGGCACCGATAGAGAACTTGGAGAGATCGCTACCACCGGCGACGTTCACTGAGTGACTGGTGGTCATGGCGTTCTTGTTGCGGAGTGCATCCACCCAGTCTGTTCCAGCGTTCGAACCGTTCTGATAAGCAGCCAGCAAAGCCTCCTGGCCCTGGAAGTACTGCGACCAGTCGCGAGTAGACTCACCAGTCTGGAAGCGTACAAGGTCCATCACCTGCATGTACTGACCGGCAGTCAGCAACTGAGGCAGACGGTAGATATTTGACCAACCGACGTTGCCGTCGTACTGAATGCTTACCTTACCTTCCTTACCCTGCTTGGTGGTCACGAGGATCACACCGTTAGCAGCAGCCGAACCGTAGATGGCGCAGGATGCAGCATCCTTCAGCACGTCGATACGCTCGATGTCGGAGGGGTTCAAGTTATTGATGTCACCACCGGCTACGCCGTCGATAACATACAGAGGCTTCGTGTCACCATTGGTACCAGCACCACGGATGGCAATCTTAAAGCCATCGCCAGGCTGACCAGAGTTAGCCTGAATGCTCACACCAGGGCTTTGGCTCTGCAGGGCACCGAGCACCTGAGTGGTATTCAGTTTCGTGATGTCCTCACCCTTTACCTCAACGGTAGCACCGGTGACGAGTTTCTTCTTCTGGACACCATAACCTACGACCACCACTTCGTCGAGAACGGCGTTGTCGTCCTTCATCGTGATGTTGTAGTTGTCCTGGCTACCTACCTTGATTTCCTGAGTTTCGTAACCGATGAACGATACGACAATCGTTGCACCTTCCTTTACGTTGAGAGAGAAGTTACCATCGAAATCGGTAACAGTACCGTTCGTGGTTCCCTTTTCCACTACACTGGCTCCGATGACGGGGCCCTGAGCGTCGACTACAGTACCTGTAATCTTCTTGGTTGCCTGCTGAATCTCCTGAGGAGCGCCAGCGGCGTTGGCATTTGATGAGTAACCGAGTCCTAACAGAGCAAGGGCACTCATCAGCAGCGCTGTTTTTCTAAATTTTCGATTCATACTTGAGTGTTATACTTAGATTAATGTTATGATGATTTACACTTTGGTTCTGATGTCCCTTATATTATAAATAAGGTACACGCGCAGTTAGGTTGAGTTGTTTAGATTCATACTGTTGTTCTTTTGTTATATAATTAGTTATGATAGATAGTTCAATATCTTGATAATTCGGATGCAAAATTAAATAGTTTTTTTGTAACTGCAATTGCTTTTTTTGATAAATGTTGATACTTTTATGCTAAATAATGTTATTTTGGCCCATAATAGTACATTTTTAACAAAAAAAGCCCAATAAGTGTAAAAAATACACAACCACCTGCAAGGGGGTGAATCCTTGCAGGTGGAAGCAATGTAAATGGAGGCAATCACTGTTGCCTGTGTCGTATTCTACTATTTATAGAACAGTTTCAATGGGGTGTATCCTTCACCGGTGAAGAGCAGGTGCTGGACATCCAGATAGTCGAGGATTTCATCGCCTGAGAAGTTGATTTCAATGGTGAATGTACCGTCATCATTGAGAATCAGCCGTTCGTCACCCTTGCCGATGTCGTTGCCCGTCCAGGTGGTGGTCCACCATCCGGTAGTGATGCGCAAGTTATACCAGTCTGCATCTGCAGAGGCCTGCATGTAGAAGGTGCCCTTCATGATGACACTGTCCCAGATGTCTTGCGGAATGGCATAGCACTCTTCACCTGTTTTGCTGTTCTCTGACGAGAAGCGGAAATCGCCGTTCCAGTTGATGGTGCTGAGCGAACCGTCGTTCGTCCAAATGACCACTTCCTTGTTACCGCCACCTCCGCCTGCAACGAGTTCGATGAAGTAGATGTCCTCGACAGTGTATCCACTACCCGTGAAGAGCAAGTGCTGTGCATCCAGCAGGTCAAGCAGGTCGGCAGAAGCACTCAGGTCGACCTTAACCGTCCAGGTGCCGTCGCCGTTGTCTGTGAGCAGTTCGTTGCCCGGCATGATGTCGTCAGCCGTCAGGTTGGTACTCCACCAGCCGGTCGTGATGCGGATCTGAGGATTAGCACCCGAAACCGTTATATAGAAGGTCTCAGACTTCAGTTTCTCCCAGACATCCATGGGCACCGTGTAGCACTCCTCGCCAGTAGAATTGCTCTCGGGAGCGAAGCGGTAGTCGCCATTCCAGTTGATCTCACCGAGAGTGCCTCCGTTCGACCATACGGGAACTTTTACTTCAACTTCTCCGGCACCTTCAACCCATACATCTTCTGCAAAGTAAAGGCTCTGTACGGTGTATCCACTACCAGTGAAGAGCAGGTGCTGAGCATCCATATCGGCAGCCAGGTTGGAGCCGGCAAGGTTCAGTTCGATGTAGTAGGTGCCGTCACCGTTATCAATCACCATATCCGTCATGAAATTGGGTGAGATGTCCTCTTCCTTGCCAGCAGGCCACTGACTACCCCACCATCCGGTAGTGATACGTATCTGCCACCAACTTGGATCGTCTATCTTGAACTTCATGAAGAAGGAACCTGTCTTCATCTTCTCCCAAATATCCTGAGGCACGGTATAGCACTCCTCGCCTGTGGAATTGCTCTCGGGAGCGAACCGGTAGTCGCTACTCCAGTTGATGGTACCCAATGAGCCGTCATTCGTCCAAATAGGTGTAACAACAGTCTCCCAGTGACCTCCCTCTGCAGACGGCTCGTAAGCCAGTTCCGGCATCAGGAAGGACTGTCCGTCGTAGGTGTGAAGTGTACCTGCAAAGGTGCCTTTGAAGATATTCTTCGGTGGAACGCGGAAGACGAGATTGCTAGTGCCTTTGCGATAGAAGTCCTTATGGTCGATGAGTTGTGGGAGACCGTCGGCATCGAGCAGTTCGATATTGTTGATGAACTCCAGGTCTGAGCCGTAGACAGTGATCAGTTCACCGCCCGCAGCACTCTCGCCCGGCTGCTTCGAGTATCCCGACACCATGGTATGTCCTACGGTCAGAGGCAGGCGTGACTCTGCCTCGCCGTTGGCAGTACGTACGACGATCTTACCACCCTCGGCGGGGATGCCGGAGGGGGCATTGACCCTGATCATATCGTTGCTGACAATCTCGAAGTCAGACACTTTGATGCCACCGGGGAAACCGATCTCGGTCACGTCGTTGAAACCGGAACCGTTGATGGTCATAGGCTGGTTGGTGACTACCTTCGTCGGAGAGAACACTTTAATGCCCAGTCCGACATTGGCAGAACCGTTGTCATCGTCTTCAGAGCAGGCCGTGAGAAGGAAGAGGCTGGCTATGAAGAAGAAAGTGGAAAGAGGAAGGAGGAAAGAGGTTACTCTTGCCGCTACCTTTTTAAATTTATATGTAATCATAATTCTCAATTTTCAATTCTCAATTTTATTATTCTCTCATTCTCTGATTACCATCCTGGGTTCTGAGTGAGGTTAGGATTCTGCTTCAGTTCCGTCTGCGGGATGGGGTAGAAATTGAACTTGTCATCCCACTGGCGGGTAATCGTAGAGCGTGTCAGCGTCAGGTCGGGGCTGATGGTTGCCACCTGGATCGTCTTAAAGTACTGGGCACCCTTCTTCCAGCGTCGTACGTCCCAGAAACGATGGTTCTCGAATGCCAGTTCTACCAAGCGTTCACGCTCATAGCGGCTGACCCACTGCTCACCATCCTCGGTGAATGGTGGCATCTGGATGTCGGCACGTTTACGCAGCACGTTGATGGCATCGTTGGCGGTCATGCCAAAGGAGTCGTCATTGGCGCTGCCAGTAGCATTGAAGACGGCTTCGGCATAGTCGAGGTAGAACTCTCCCAGACGGAAGATGATCCACGTGTGACGACGGGTGGTCTGGTTGTCAGCGGTGGTGACACAAGATCCGTCGACGTACTTCTTGAGATAATAACTCGTCGGTGTGGCACCGTACTTAGGTGCGGCGTTGAATCCACCGGTGAAGGTCTCTATCGCCTTCTTCTGAGCACCGTTGCTGGGCCATTCGTCACCGTTCTTCACCACGGTCAGTGCGAAGCGGGGGTCAAGGCCTTCGTAAGGATTGACCTCGTTGAGATTGATGCTGCCGGGGTAGCGCTGACCGAAGGTCTCACCATTATCCTGATACTCATACTGGTCTACCAGGCTCTGGGTGGGACAGTTGCCGGAAGAACCGTTCTCGACACCGACGGGATAGTTGGCCATCTCGAACGTGTTGTTCTCACCACGTCCCAGTCCGAAGATCAGTTCTGTGTTGAAGAAGGCATCATGCCCCCACAAGGAACCGTAGGTACTGAGTTTCAACCCCCACTGTGACGCATTGTCGAGGATGTACTTGCAGGCTTCGGCAGCCTCGGCCCACTTGGTCTTGTCGCCCGAGGGGTTGTGAAGCGGTGAGGCGGCATAGAGCAGCGTGCGGGCCTTGAGGGCAGCGGCAGCGATGCGGGTGGCACGTCCTACCTCGGAGAATACCTCTGTCGTATATGTCTCTGGCAGATAGGGCGCGATGGCGTCACACTCTTCGACGATGAACTTCACGATCTCATCGGCCGAGGTGCGGGTGATGTTATTCGCCTGACCATTGGTGAGTGTAGTGGTCACCAGAGGCACGTCGCCGTAGGTCTTGAACAACTCGAAGTAGAAGTAGGCTCTCAGGAAGCGCAGTTCGTAAGGGAACAACTCCATCTGAGCCACCCAGTTCTTATAGTCGGGATTGTACTGCCAGTCGGAGATGTCTGCCTGGTCGATCTTCTCCAGGTACATGTTGACATCAGCGATGGCGGTGTAAGCCTTGTTCCAGGTGTTGGAGTAGGGGTTGGCCGGGCTCCATCCACCATTGACATAGTTGTTGACGGCTCCCGTCTCGAGTGCATACTGCGCTTCGTCGGTCGCACCGGCCAGGAAGTAGGGACTGTTAGCCTCGAACTCATTGTTATAGACCTGGGCATAGACATCGAACACCAGGTTCTTGATGCCATTCTCGAAGTACTCATAGGTCCAGGCCTCGTCGCGTGTCGTCTCTTCCGTATAGTCGAGATCGGCACACCCTGTCAAGAGGAAAGCGGAAAGTGGAAAGAGGAAAGAGACTACTCCTGTCACCACCTTATTATATATATGTGTAACCATAATTTCTAATTTCTAATTACTAATTTCTAATTTTTCAGAATTGTACCGAAAGACCGAAGTTTACACTCTTCATCACAGGATAGCCTGTGTTGAGATTCTCGGCGTCCATGGCATCGATGTTGTCGAATGACAAGAGGTTCTGGCCCTGTATATAAATCCGGGCTTCTGTCATCCTCAGCGATTCGATGACCGATGTGGGCAACTTGTAATAGACCTCACAATCGCGCAGTTTCAGCCAACTGACGTTACGATACCAGATGGTGGAGTTTTGGGCGTTGTTAGCCACATTCTCTGTTGACAGACGGGGATACTTTGCACTGGTTCCTGCCACATCGAAGCAGTTGTCATAATACTCCTGAGAGAGGTTACGGTTGTCGGAGAGGGCTCCCCAGACACCGTCGACATAACGCAGGTTCTTCACCTGATGGGCGGCTCCTTGGAACGTGGCGTTGATACCGAAACCCTTATATTCTGCACCGAGGGTGAAGGCATAGTTCAGTGATGGGAAGGCATTGCCATAGTCCTGTGCCACATAGTCATTCTCGTTGATGACGCCGTCGCCGTTGACATCCTTATACTTGATATCGCCCACTTTCACCTGTCCGAACTGCTGTACGGGGCTGTTGTCGATCTCGTCCTGACTCTTGAAGAAACCTTCAGCGATGAGTCCGCGCTCGTAGTCAGCCGGGCCGTCGACCAGTGAGAGGTTTGGATAGGCAGGTGTCTCGATCCATTGCAGGATCTCGCTCTTCACTGTCGAGAAGGAGGCACCGGCATTCAGGTTCAGACCGTTGGCGAAGGTCTTGGCATAACGAAGCCCCAGTTCCATACCGTAACTGGCCACACGACCTTTATCATCGTAAGATGACTGGATACCGACGACAGCGGAGTTGAGTGAGGCGGCACTGACGAGGATGTTGCGACGCTGCTGATAGAACACGTCGAGGGTGACGTCAAGTGCATTGGCGATTCTCAGGTCGGTACCGAGATTGGCCTTATAGGCTGTCTCCTGAGCAAAGTCGTCGGTGGGGAACTGTGTCAAGAAGGCACCCCACGAATTCTGGAAGTTGGTACCATACCAGAACTGTCCGTGGGAGTTGTTCCATCTGGCGAGCCAGAGGCCTGCTGCCGGCACGTAGTCAGTATGCTGGATACCGCCAGAGAGGCGTACCTTTCCGTAGTTGATGAGACTGCTCTCCGGCTTGTTGATATAGATGTAACCTAATCCTATGGTCGGCGAGAAGGCCCATTTGGCAGGATAACTGCGGTTAGAGCCGTTGGCTGCCAGTACCACGTCGGCCATGAACCGGTTGGCATGGTCATAGTGCAGGGCTAACTGCCAGTTGGTACGGAACCAGGTGTTGTTCTGACCGTCACGGATCTCGCTCTTCATGTTGTAGTTGGCGTTGGCAGCCAGGTTGTCACCATTCTTCAACTGGATACCGTATTTAAAACCGGCATTGAAGGTGGCGATGCGCCACTGCGTGCTGACCCAGTGGTTGAACACCAGTTTGTCTTCTACCGTACCCATCACGGTCTCCTGCATGGCACCGGCGGCATCGTAGTAGTTCCAGCCATACTGGTAACCTTTCGAACGTGTCTCGATGGTGTTGGAGGAGTTGTCGTAAGAAGCACCGATATAGAACTTCAGACCTTTCGTGATGACGTCAAGGTCTTGTTCCAGCGTCATGTTGGCCCAAATCTGTCGCTGATGGGTCTTCATGAAACCGGTACCCTGCGACTTGGCCAGAAGGTTGAAGTCGCCGTAGGTCTGGCTACCGCCCCAGACACCACCGGCCGTCTTGACGGGGAAGGCCAGGGCAGGCACCTTGTACAGATGCCACCAGGCATCGTTGGAATTGACATTAGGCACACCGTTGGTCTCCATCAGGATACCTAGGATGTTGGCACTGACCCTGGTCGTCGGACTGACCTCGAAGTCCACATTGGCACGGATATTTGCCTTTGAATATTTCAACTGCGAGTTCCAGTCACCCTGATCAGGATTCTTGTAGAGTCCACGGGCATCGGTATAGTCGAGTTGCGTATAATACTGCACTTTCTGAGTACCGCCAAAGAAAGACAGATAGGCATTCGACTCATGGGCCGTGTTCTTGAATACCTCTTCCTTCCAGTTGACGTTGGGATAGACCAGCGGGTCGCTGCCACTCCTGAACTTTTGCAGTTCTGCATCTGAATAGGCGACAGCAGCACCGTCGTTCTGGCGGGCACGGTTCAAGGCATTGGCATAGTCGTAGGCGCTGACCATATCAGCCATCTGCGGGTTGAACTGTATCTTGTGCGAAACGCCTACCTTAAAGTTGTATTTCTCATCTTTGTTGCCGTGCTTGGTCTTCACCAGGAGTACGCCGTTGACGGCCTCATGGCCGTAGAGGGCTACGGCAGCGGCATCTTTCAGTACGGTGACACTCTCCACCTCCTCTACGGTGAGGCGGTCGATAGGCCGCTCTACGCCGTCGACAAGGATCAGGATATCTCGTTCACCAGTGGTCTGGACACCACGGATGTTAAACGTTGCGCCACGGTCTTCCTCACCTTTGAAACCTGTGTTCTGGAAAGCGTTCAGGCCAAGCACCTTGCCGTAAAGGGCATCTGCCAGGCTGATGGCTGATGTGCGGCGCAGTTCTTCTGCAGTGATGGTTGTTGCTGCCGCGGTGGTGAGGAACTCTGACTGTTCTACACCATAGCCTAAATCTACCTTCTGCGACGCCTTGTCGCTCAGCGTCACCTGGGCCGTCACCACCATCGGTGCACTGCAGAGTCCCAGCAAGGTATATCTGAATATATTCTTTATTCTCATAATCTCTTATATAAATATGTTCTTATGTTCTTATGTCTAAAGAGAATTACCACCCAGGATTCTGTGTCAATCCATAACCCTTCTGAATCTCAATACGAGAGACGGGGTCCAGATACCACTTGTTGGTCCAGTAGCCGGCATCCCACCAGCGGCGGTGTCCGACGACGATCTCGGGCTTCTCGTATTCAAACTTCGGCCAGGGGTTACCAGCCTTGTACTGCTGGTCGCCGTCTGTCAGGCGGTTGCCGTTGGCGTCGAGACAGTAGATTCTGATCTCATGCAGTGGCTTGGTGAAGAGGTCCTGACGCATGCGGCGGATCATGTCGTAGGTGCGGTCACCACACTCGGCACCGATCTCACAGTTGCGCTCACGGAGAATCTCGTTGATCAGGTTCTCCTTGTTGGATTTCAGGTTCAACTCGGGGTTCATATCCTCAATGCGTCCCAGACCCACTCGGCTGCGGACCACATGCAGGTCGTCGAGTGCTCCGGCGAGGTCACCGGTCTCAGCACGAGCCTCAGCGCGGATGAGATACATCTCAGCCAGGCGGATGTAGGATACGCCGATGTAGTCGTCGTCATAGCGGTTACCTCCGTAGTAGTCGAGCAGCCACTTGAACTTGCAGTAGCCCGATGCCACGTCGTCCTTATTGGTGACGTTACTGTTCTTCTCCAGGAAGCCGCCGACCCAGGAGTCCATGTACGACATACCGGCATAGTCGAATCCGGCAGGGAGTGACTTCTGCGGCACTACCATCGTCTCATACAGACGGGGGTCACGGTCGGCAAACATGTCGATACCGTCGGGGTTCTTGCCGGGGCCGTAGAGATCCAAATAGGGGAAGTTACGACCGTCCTGCATACCGAAACACTCCATCAACTCGTTGGTGGGAACGGCACCGCCCTGACGCAGGCAGTCGAGGGCGAATCCGCGCCATCCCCATCCCCATCCACCGTCGGAGAGGGTGAGCGTCGGATGAACATCGAAGATCTTCTCATGGCGCGACTCATTGTTACGATAACGGTAGGCACGACGGTAGGCCATGCGGTAGCCTGCCTCATTCTGCGACTCTGGCTGAATCAGTTGATAATAGTTGCCGTTAGCAGCATTGTCGTTGAAGAAGTCATCGCAATACTGCAGACAGCGGTTCCACAGGGATGGATCCTCCTTACCGAACCATACGTGCAGTTCGTTCTCCAGACCAGTCGGCGTCTTATCATATCGCATATATGGCTCACTGTTGTTGAACAGTGGTGATGCAGCGAACATCCAGACCTTGGCACGGAGGGCACGGGCCGAGGCACGTGTCAGACGTCCGGACCACTGGCCGATGTCGGCATCGGGAACGTTCCAGATGTATCCTGGCTCCTTGATGGCGCATTCAATCAGCGAGTCGATGAACTCCACGGTCTGCCAGGCAGTGGAACGGCCGTCGAAGTAGTCTTCACCCACAGCGAAGGCTTTCTTCACGAGACAGAGTCCGCCGAAGTTGCGGAAGGCATCGTAGTAGCGGCTGGCCATGATGGTATAGGCCTCACCACGCAGGCGGCTCTTCTCCGAGTCACTCATGTCCGGCACCCGGTCGATGTTCTCGATGATCTGCCAGCACTTGCGTACCGTCTCATAGATAGATACACGTCCACCGGCATCGCTGTCGAGACCACTCTTGGTTGAATAAGAGAATTTACCCTGGAAGTTACCATTCTCCGTATCCTGTGCATCCTCGGTCAGACCGCCAGGATAGTAACTCTGGATGGGACCGCCCCATCCAACATAGCAATGGTAGGAGTCGGAAAGCACGTCGATAGGCGCACCGTTCATCATGTTTCCGGCTGTGTAGGTACAGTAGAGTTGTCCGTATGCACTCCACAGGAAGTTGCGGGTATATTCGGCCTTGGAGAACACCGTGTCGATATTCACGTCGACACCAGGGGCTTTCTCAAGGAAGGCGTTACCCACATTGATCTCGTCGACACATGCTGAGACGAGGAAAGTGGAAAGAGGAAAGAGGATCGTGATCACTCTCACCGCCACCTTATTATATATATTAGTAATCATAACTTTCAATTTTCAATTATCAATTATCAATTCATCAGAAGTTCACCTGTACGCCAAAGTTATACACTCGTGTCATAGGATAGCGCACACCGAAGTCGAGTCCGGAGCCTGGTGCCTCAGGGTCGTTACCCTTGAAGTCGGCGAAGGTCAGCAGGTTCTGGCCGGAAGCATAGAACCTGATGTAGTTCAGCAGTGGCAACCACTTGGGTTTGTTGATGGTATAACCAATCTCCACATTCTTCAGACGCACATATTTGGAGTCGATGATCCAGGCCTGTGAGTCACGGTTGTTGTGAACGCGGTTGGTGAATGAGATACGGGGCAGGATGGCTCCCGGGTTGCTCTCCGTCCAGGAGTTGTCGGCTACCCACTGGGCCAGTGCCGAGGTGTTGGTAGAGCCGAACTGGTCGCGGAAGTATCCGTTCAGTGTACGACTGGTGTTGTCGGCACCTACCCAGAGCATGGAGAAGTCAAGGCCCTTCCAGTTCAGGCTGGCATTGACAGACCATGTGATCTCCGGGTTACCGTCGCTGGTAAATCCGAGGGGCTTCTGGTCGTTCTGGTCGATGACACCGTCATCGTTCAGGTCCACATAGACGGCATCACCATATTTCAGTTCAATCTTCTGGTCGGGCATGTCCTTGCCATAGGCAGCCTTATAGCGTGCCTCGGTACCCTCCTGATAGAACTCAAAGAGGTCATAGCCGAAGAGTTGGTTGACGCGCTGGCCGGTACGGCTCAGATAGTCGTACATAGGTGGCACCTCAAGCATCTCGATTACCTTGTTTCGGGCGAAGGCGAGGCTCGGGCTGATGCTGTAGCGGAAGTCGCCCACCTTGTCGGCCCATCTCAGTGTCAGTTCATAACCGTGGTTCTTCACCCGGCCCTTGTTCACGCGGCTTGCCGGCAGGCTGGTCACGGCTGGCAGTTGGGAGGCGTTCGACACGAGAATGTCCTCACGGTCTTCCCAGAACAGGTCGAAGTTCACCGTCAGACGGTCGTTGATGAATGCGGCGTCCAGACCAACATTGATCTTAGAGGCTGTCTCCCACGTGACGTCGGGGTTGCCGGCTGTCAGTTCCTTCACGGCCTGCAGCCAGCCACCGCTCGTACCGAAGTTGGCACCACGTTTCTGCGGGTTCACTGTCGTGGCTCCTTCGTAGAACTGCCAGGCGCCTGGCAGATAGAGGAAACGGGCGCCGTTGGTATTGTCGTTACCTACCTTACCCCACGATCCGCGCAGTTTCAGATAGCCGATATATTTCTTGATGGGTTCCCAGAACTTCTCGCTCGACGGGATCCAACCCACAGAGAAGGAGGGGAACGTACCGTATCGCTTACCCTCGGCGAAGTTCTCGGATCCGTTGTAACCGATGTTGAAGTCAATCATGTAGCGGGTGTCATAGTCATAGGTGACACGTCCCACGAGTCCTACGTAGCCTTTAGGTATCGACTGGTACAGGCTATTGTCGGAATCCCAGGGATAATAGGTCTTGCTCTGGTTGTACAGCACGAGGGCACCCACGTTATGCTTGCCGAACTTACGTGAGTAGTTGATGCTTGCCTCGGCATACCAGTTGCGGCTGCCCCATCGTTTCTCGTCGTAGGGCAGCGGCCAGGTGATGTTCTGCTTGCGCAGCACCTCCTGTCCGTCGACGAGTGTTGCCACGTAGGTGACACCCGTACCGAATCCGTTCTGACGGTTCTTCTGGGCTGTGTATTCGGTGTTGTACGATCCTTTGATCTTGAAATCCAGGCCTGGGGTAATGAAACTCAAGTCAAGTTTATACTGGAGGTCGAGGTTAAGGGCGTTGGTGCTCTCGTTCACGTAGCCCAGGTCGAAGTAGTTCGAGAGGGCGTCACGGTCATAAGGTCCCACGAAGTTCTCGTCAGATACGATGTGCCGTCCCTGGTCGTCGACACCGATGCCGGCATAGGGCGTGGCTCCCTGCAGATAGCGGAAGAGGAATCCCTCGCCGCCACCCATCGTGGTGCGGTTCTGGACACGTCCACCGAGGGTCAGCGCCAACTGGCTGTACTTCGACACGTCGATGTCGAGGTTGGCACGATAGTTGAATCGGTTGTATTTGAAGGTCTCGTCGTCATTCTTCGAGAAGGTCTTGAAGAGTGAGTTCTGGTTCAGGAAACCGGCCGATACAAAGTATCTCATCTTCTCAGTACCGCCGTTCACGTTTATGTTCACCTGTTCCTGCCAGGCGGCATCCTTCATGATGTAATTGATCCAGTCGGTATTAGGGAATGTGACGGGCATGTCGCCTTTGCGGAAATGCTCCATCACCTCCTGACTGAAGCGGATGCCTGTGTCGGCATACGGCGAGTAGTCGGCAATCGTGGCAGATCCTGGCCACTGGCTCATAGGCAGGGCGTCGGTGATGGCTGTGTAGTTCCACATCTTACCATAGGTGTAGGAGTCGGCGAAATCTACGAACTGTGATATCTGCTGCACGGCGGCACTGGCGGAGACTGTCACTGAGGCCTTGCCCGGAGTACCGCGCTTGGTGGTGACGAGGATCACACCGTTGGCACCTCTCACGCCGAACACGGCCGTGGCCGAGGCATCCTTCAGGATGGAGATGTCTGCGATCTCATTCGGGTCGAGTTGTCCGAAGGGACGCTCCACACCGTCCACGAGTACCAGCGGCTCGGCACTGTTCAGCGAACCGGTACCACGGACTCGAATGACAGGCTCATCGGCACCAGGCATACCTGACGGCTGCACCACCGACATACCGGGTAACTTTCCCTGCAGGGCGTTGGCCACGCTCGCCACTGGGGCCTTGAGCAGTTCGTCACCTCCTACGGCAGAGACGGCACCCGTGATGGTGACCTTCTTCTGCTGGCCATAGGCAATGACCACCACTTCGTCGAGCATCTGCTTGTCCTCGGCGATCGTGATGTTGTAGTGTGATTGACTGGCGGTCACCTTGACTTCCTTGTCGAGGTAACCGATGTAGGTCACGACCAGGGTCTGTCCGGGGTTGGCGTTCAGCGAGAAGTTTCCGTCGAAATCGGTTGCTACACCGTTCGTTGTTCCCTTCACGACTACACTGGCTCCGATGACCGGCCCCTGAGCGTCGACCACAGTACCTGTGATCTTCCTTGCCTGCTGTACGTCTTGTACGGCGTCAGCGGCGTAGGCTTTTGGTGAGTAGCAGAGTCCCATCAAGGAGAAAACACCCACCATCAGCGCTGTCTTTCTAAACCTTTGATTCATATTGTTAAGTTAGTAATGAGATAATAATGTTCGGTTATGTATTCATTGGGCACAAAGGTATACATTTTTTTTAAAATAAAAACCTTTTTTTTTAAAAATATTGCTTTTTTTTACGCAACAAAGAAGAATAATTGCGTGTAAACACCTATTTCATGGTCCTGAAGTGCAATTATTGTAAATCAAAGATTCCCGAAATGCTTATACGTTCCGGGAATCTTTATTGTAGGTATTTTTATTATCTGAGGCGATTAGTTCGCTCCTCCGCCTAAGGCGATATAAAGGGCTATGATAGCCTCGGCAGCATCGTACATGTTCATGGCCTCGGAGAGTTGGGCGTTGAGCAGCGACTCCTGGGCGGTGAGCACTTCGAGATAACTGGCTTTGCCGTTGTCCATCAGTTCATGGGTGCCGGTATAGGCCTCATTGAGTACTTGCACCTGCCGATGGAAGTAGGTATGCTTCTCGCGGGCAGCCACACAGTCGGCCAAGGCTTCGTTCACCTGGTTGCCGGCGTTGATCACCGTCTGCACATACTTCTTCTGCAGGTCTTCCTCTGTGAGTTGCGCAATTTTCTTCCTGGCTGTCAACTGACCACGGGCGAAGATGGGCTGCGTCAGTTGGGCGATGGCAGAGAGCAACAACTTGCCCGGATCAACGACGAAGCCGCCAGCCGAGTTGGTCCATCCGGCAGAGCCGCTGAGGGTGATGCTTGGGTAGAAGGCCGAGCGGGCTTCTGCCGTGTTGTAGAAGGCCTCCTCCATGGCATGGTTGGCCATGCGGATGTCTGGGCGCTGCTCCAGCATCATGGCTGGTATGCCGATGTTCAAGTATTTGGTGTCGAACATACGCTGTTCGTCATCTCCAGTGGCCTCGGCATGATGTAAGACCGAACTGCCCCATTTCTGGCGTTGGATATGTTGTGGTGTGGCGGCCAGTAGTTTGCAAATGGCATTCTCGACGGAGCGGATGGCGCGGCGGGTGTCTACAATCTGCGTCTTTACGTTCAGATAGGATGCCTCCATCTGGTTGACGGCAGTGCTATAGGCCTTGCCATTCTCCCAGAGAGCCTGCTCGGTCTCAAGTGACTTGTTCCAAAGGCTGTCGGTCTGCATGAGGATCTCCAACTGCCTGTCAAGCACCTGGAGCATGAAGTACTGCTGGGCTGTGACCGAGACAAGATTGGACCGCACGGCCTCCTGCTGCACCTGAGCCTGAAGGAGCACAGCCTTGGCGGCCCGCTTCTTGTTGGTGATGGAGCCGAACACGTCGATGTCCCACGAGAGTTGCAGCGGCAGATTGTAGGTCTTGGTGGCTGCACTTCCGTCAAAACTGGAGAGGGTGCCTTGTGGAGCGAGGCTGAGTGCCGGCAAGTAAGCCAGTTTGGCAGCCTTCAGCGAGGCCTGACTCTTCTCTACCGCGATGCGGGCGGAGTTGAGGTCTGTATTGTTGGCCAGCACCTGCTCGATAAGTTGCTGGAGCAGCGGATCGGTGAAAAACTCGCGCCATGACATCTGGGCGATGGACGCTTCGCTATTGGCGATCTCGAGGTCTGGATTGGCGCCAAAAGCATTGTCGGGCGCTGGAGTCGTCTGCTCGTACTTATTATATATGCCGCAGCCCGTGAGCAGAAGGCTCACGGCTGTGGCGGCGAAGATATTACTTAGTCTTTTCATGATTCATTCCTCTGATTTTACTTCTACACTTTTCATTTTCGGTGCACCCTGGAACTTCTCATGCAGTTTCTGGAACACGATGAAGAAGGCGGGAACAACGAAGAGCAGGGCAACGGTACCAATGCTCATACCACCGATGACGCCGAGAGCAAGGGCACGGTTACCATTGGCACCGGCACCTCCTTCAATGACGAGCGGTACCATACCGATGATCATCGTGGCTACCGTCATCAGAATCGGGCGCAGACGCTCCTTACAAGCTTCGAAGGCAGCATCGACAATGCTCAAGCCCTGAGCACGGCGCTCCGTGGCAAACTCGGTAATCAGGATGGCCGTCTTCGCTAACAGACCAATCAACATGATGACACCCGTCTGCAGGTAGATATTGTTGTCCATGCCTGGCAATCCTTGCGTATAGCCCAGGTAGGCAAACACAAAGGCGCCCATCAGACCGAACGGTACGCTGAACAGCACGGCCCATGGTGTGAACCAAGAGTTATACAGAGAAGCCAGAATGAGGTAGATCAGGATGGCACAGATCACGTAGATGAGCGCTGTGGCATTAGAGCCTGCAGCCTCCTCTACCTCACGCGACATACCGCTGTACTCATACGCAGCGGTTTTTGGCATCTCCTCCTTGAACACCTCAGCAATGGCCTTATGAGCGTCGCCTTCGGTGTAGCCGCTACCAGGTTTCACGATGCAGGTGATGCTCTGGAACAGGTTGAAGTGCTCAATATTAGACGGACCGACAATCTGCTTCAAGGAGACGAACTGGGAGATGGGAGTCATCTTGCCACCTTTCACCTGCATGAAGATGTTCTGCAGCGACTGCGGGTCGAGACGATACTCAGGTGACGATGCAGCCATGATGCGATATACTTTACCAAACTGGTTGAAGTTGCCAATATACGCACCACCGCAATAAGAACCCAGCGTGTTGAGTACGGCTTCAGGTGTCACACCAGCACGGTTGCACTGGGCGGCATCGACATCAACCTGATATTTCGGGAAGCGTTCAGAGTATGTTGACATGGCAGTGGCTATCTCAGGGCGTTCAGACAGTTTGGCCAGGAAGTGCTCAGTATGCTTGGCAAACTCCGACAGGTTACCGTCTGTTGGATCTTCTACCATGAGCATGATATCGTTACTGGTACCATAGCCTGGAATCTGAGGCATCTCGAACGGCATCACCCGCAAGTTCTTGATATCTTGGCAGTCGAAGTAGAAACGGTACATGACGAGCGTTAGCAGATGGTTCATGCCAGGGCGCTCATCCCAGTTCTTCAGACGTACCACCATCGTACCGTAGTTGGAACCGGCACCCGATATCATACCATAGCCACAGACTAAAGCGAAACTCTCCAGTTCTGGAATATT
>Ga0247611_10000430_pt1 | contig 85433 bp, 76 predicted proteins | sample 177DNAGHGhighgp2_FD_192422 | JGI IMG/M metagenome (GOLD analysis project Ga0247611, IMG submission 192422) | Sheep rumen microbial communities from Palmerston North, Manawatu-Wanganui, New Zealand - 1770 DNA GHGhigh gp2 | ecosystem: Host-associated > Mammals > Digestive system > Stomach > Rumen...
AGTTTCAAACTTTTTCGATAAAAAAAGTTACAAATCAGAAGAAAGAAGCAAGCAAGAGATGTGATTTATTAACCAGAGAATAGTCAATGATCATTATTTAGAGGAGGTGACTAAAAGTTCATCAGCCGTTGAACTCTATAATAATATGGTGGGCATACGAAAAAAAATCCGCAGGATTCGTCATCATGGGTACCCATCGAAAGACGAGTGGAAAAAGAGTGGGCAATGTGGGCAGACAGTGGGTAGGTGGTGTTTCAAATATGCCTTATATATGTCTTATATATACCTTATCTATATTATATCTATACTTTATCTATACTTTATCTATGCTTTATCTATGTTATATCTATGTTATATCTATGCTTTATCTATGTTTCATGTATTGAACATGTGTGCATCATCTATGCGTTATCAATGAAACAACAGCGGAGTAATGGTAGAGCTGACGTGCCTCAAGGCGGAAAAAGCGCAGAGAACGGATTGATGGAGGGAATGGAGGGATGGAGGGAATGTATGTAAGGGGGATTTTTTTCGGAAGGCGAAAGAAATCATTGGAGGGGCATTCCAAAGAGCATTTATTATATTTAAAGGAGTATTGTAAGATGGTTATCGGAGGAAGCATCTACGAGAGCAGGTAGCAGGAGTGTCAACGAGAGCAGGTGGCTGGAGTGTCAACGAGAGCAAAGTGGTTGGCTGTCAACGGGAACAGCTGGAGAAGTATCTATGGGAGGAATGGGAGGTTTCTGATATTTTTCACGTACCTTTGTATAGAAACAGGAGAGTCATGTATCATCCACACACCCTATTGAAAGCCATGAGCTGGTCACTTGCGTTTCTCAGCTTGGTATGCGTCCACGCCGAGCGAGCCCGGAGAGTGGAAAGCGAACAACTATGCGGTCCAGTACGCGAAGTACATGCAGTCACGAAAGACGAAACGGGCCTGCTGATTTCGGAGCAGGACATGCGCTTCGACAAGAAAGGCCGGTTAGTCGAAGAGGAGTCGTCGTGGATAGAGATGGAAGGAACGGAGATCGTGTACCGAAGAACGAAGACCGAATATGAGATTGACGAAGAGGGTTGGATTGTCCGGACGTACAGCAACTACACGTCCGACGGGCCACTGACGGAGCGTGAGCGGTGGCTCTCATCGGAGAGCGAATACAGCATGAGCGAGGAAGGGCGCAGCGAACGGACACGGCTATACACCCCCGAGAGCACGACATCGAGTGCCGAGGTAAGCATCCGATATGACGTGACCGGTCGGACGACGGACTCGACGTACCGCACAGCGGACGGAAAGAAGAGTACGATGCACAGAGAAACGGACGAGAGGGGCTTCACCAGGCTGCGGACAGAGACGACGGCCGAAGGGATTGTCTCACGATTCGTGTACCGAAGGGACACGGCGGGCCGAACGGAAGAGGCTGACATCTATACGGCGAACGCGAGCAAGCCGTTTATGCGGACACGCACGACGTACGACATGCGCGGGAACGTCACATCGCTGAGCGTGAAGAACCTATTGCTGCCCAACCTACCGGTCAGCACGACGGAGCGCGACTATGACGAAAGGGGGCGCATCATCAGCGAGCGTGTCCGCACGCCCGATGCTCCGGCAAGCGTGACGCACTATGCCTACGTCCTGGACAGTCAGGGAAATCCGACAGCGACCACCTCGAAGCGAGAAACGGAATCGGAGCCGCCCCTTGTCCTGATGACCACCTACGTGATCTCCTACTATTAAACGGAAGAAGGAATCATGTTATACAACACAAACGGGGTGGCCGAGCGACAGAAGGAACACAAGCATATGCTACTAATTATCAAAGATATAGAACAAGAAACATCCCAATCAGGTCAGATTTCAGAAAGGGAAAAGTGTTAAATGGTGTTAAAAATACGTATTTTTTTATGTGTTATAGAACATCATATTAAAACGGCGATATATCTTTGCAGCGATTTAATAAAGCAATTTTGTTTAACACCTAATTTTTCTAAAACAAACAAAAATGAAGAAGGTTATTCTTTTCGCTGCTGTTGCAGCAATGGTTTCTCTCGCATCTTGCGGTGGTAACAACGAAGCTGCTCAGGATTCTGATTCTGTAGCTGTTGACACTGTAGCTGTTGACACTGTCGTTGTTGACTCTGTAGTTGCTGACTCTGTAGTTGCAGACTCTGCAAAGTAATTTTACGAGAGTAAACAAAGGCATTGGCCCGCTTCCCTAAGGGAGGCGGGCTTTTGTTTTATTCTTTTTTTTGATAAAGGCCAGAGAGCGGGGCGGGGAAAAATCCCCGCCCCGCTCCTATTCAGGAAGAAAGGCAAGTGTAGTGTCGGTTCGTTCATATCCGATTTTGTCCGTTTCGCCAAGAATCACCCCATCTATAAAAAGGAGAAGTTAGGGTAAAAAACTATTTTTGCCAGTAATGGGTTGTCCGGAAGGGACGGACCTGGAACGAATAAAAACACAACAAAACATATCGAAATGAAAATTCTGAAAACAACGATTGCCGCTTCGCTGACACTGGTGTTGGCCGCATGTGGCGGAGGGCAGCAGGGCAAGCCGAACTTCGGCGACAACGAGTACGCCGTCATAACGGTGAAGACACAGTCCGTAGATCTCGAAACGACCTATCCTGCCTCGGTGCAGGGAGTGCAGGACGTCGAGATACGTCCGAAAGTCTCCGGCTTCATCACACGCGTAAACGTCCATGAGGGGCAGCGGGTGAGCAAGGGACAGGTGCTGTTCGTGATTGACAACGAGACATACACCGCTGCGGTGAACCAGGCGAAAGCCTCGGTCAATGCCGCGAGTGCCCAGTTGGCGACGGCGCAGCTGACGTACGACAACTCGGTGAAACTGCATGAGAAGAACGTCATCGGAGACTTCGAGTTGAAATCTGCCTCGAACAGTCTGGAGACTGCAAAAGCCTCGCTGGAACAGGCAAAGGCGGGATATGCGTCGGCGCGTCAGAACCTGAGTTTCTGTTACGTCACCTCTCCTGCGAACGGAGTCGTCGGCGAGTTGCCGTACGAGACGGGTGCGCTGGTAAGCGCCAGTTCGGCGCAGCCGCTGACCACGGTGAGTGACATCTCGACGGTGAGAGCCTACTTCTCGATGACAGAGAGAGACGTCATGGCGTTGCAGAAAGAATACGGTTCGAACATCGTCAGCAACTTCCCGGCAGTGAGACTGCGTCTGGCAGACGGCAGTCTCTATGAGCAGGACGGCAAGATCGTTGCCCTGTCGGGGGTCATCGATCCGAAGACCGGATCATTGCAGGCGAGGGCAGACTTTGCGAATCCGAACCGCCTACTGAAGAGCGGCAGTTCGGCGGAGATCGTCATTCCGCATCAGAATGCAACGGCGATTGTCATCCCGATGGAAGCCGTAAGCGACGTACAGAACAAGCACTTCGTCTATGTAGTGGGCAACGACAACAAGGTGAAGTACACGGAAGTGAGCGTGGATACGAACAACGACGGGACAAACTACATCATCACGTCGGGTCTGAAAGCTGGAGACCGCATTGTATCGAAGGGTATCACGACCCTGACGGACGGCATGGAGATCAAGCCATTGACGCCAGAAGAGTACCAAAAGAAACTGGACGAGACCTCGAAACTGGGAGAGGCACAGGGAGATTACGGAAAGATGAAAGAGATCTTCTCCGGGAAGAAAGACGAGAAAAAATAAAAATACAGTGCGGACACCCCTACTTGCAAAGAGAAAGGGCGTCTGCCTAAATGAAGACTGCGAACAATGAGATTAGATACATTCATCCACCGACCGGTGCTTTCGACGGTGATTTCCGTCATCTTGGTCATCCTTGGTTTTATCGGCCTATTTGGTCTGCCGGTCGAGCAATACCCGGACATAGCGCCACCTACGATCTTCGTACAGGCGTACTATCAGGGAGCGGACGCACAGACGGTCCAAAACTCGGTGCTTTCGCCCCTTGAGGAGCAGATCAACGGAGTGGAAGGCATGACCTACATGACCTCCACGGCCAGCAACGAAGGCTCAGCTATGATCCGCGTGCTCTTCGAGCAGGGATATGACGCAGACATGGCACAGGTAAACGTTCAGAACCGAGTCTCGCAAGCCTCAGCCCTGTTGCCGCAGGAAGTAACGAAAGCGGGCGTGACGGTGCAGAAGCGTCAGAACTCGACCATCCTGATGTTGATGCTCACGTCGGAAGACGGGCAGTATGACGAGTCCTTTCTTGCCAACTACGCCAACATCAACGTAATCCCTGCGATCAAGCGTGTGGCTGGTGTAGGCGAGTGCGAAGCCATGGGAGCGAAGCTGTACACGATGCGTCTATGGCTGGATCCAGCCAAGATGCAGCAATACAAGCTGATCCCGAGTGACATCACGAATGTCCTCGCGGAGCAGAACATCGAAGCGGCTCCTGGAAAGTTCGGTGAGCAGTCAGGCAACCAGTATGAATTCACGATGCGCTACACGGGTCGTCTGAAATCGCCGGAGGAATTCGGCGACATGATCATCAAGTCGACGAATGATGGTCAGACACTGCGAGTAAAAGACGTGGCGCGCACGGAGATGGGTGCGCTCTATTATGTGATCAAGTCGAACGCCAACGGGAAGCCGTCGGTCATGCTGATGATCTCTCAGACAGCGGGATCGAACGCGACGGAAGTCATCGAGGGCGTAAAAAAAGTCATGGCAGAGCAGAAAGAGATGTTCCCTCCGGGTATGAAATTTGAGTACATGCTGGACGTGTCCGAGTTCCTCTTCGCGTCGATTGAAGAAGTGGTCGAGACCCTCCTGGAGGCCTTCCTGCTTGTGTTCCTTGTTGTTTATTTCTTCCTGCAGGACTTCCGTTCGACGCTGATTCCACTGATTGCGGTTCCTGTTTCCCTGATCGGAACGTTCTTCTTCCTCTACCTGTTCGGATTCTCGCTGAACCTGCTGACACTGTCGGCATTGGTGCTGGCGATTGCGATTGTGGTGGACGATGCCATCGTGGTGGTGGAGGCGGTGCATGCGAAGCTGGACATGGGTTACAAGTCGTCGCGCACTGCGGCATCCGACGCCATGAATGAGATTTCGGGCGCCATCATCTCCATCACGCTGGTAATGGCGGCAGTATTCATTCCGGTATCGTTTCTGGGCGGAACAGCCGGTACGTTCTACCGTGAGTTCGGTGTGACAATGGCTATCTCGATCATCATCTCCGCCGTGAACGCCCTGACGCTCTCACCTGCATTGTGTGCCGTATTCCTGAAAGCGAAAGACGAGAACGGTGAGGAAAAGAAGCCAAACCGAATCGAGGGATTCCTTGAGCGCTTCCACACGTCCTTCAACGCTGCGTACGAGCGCATTCAGGAGAAGTACCGCAAGAACGTGCGTTTCTTCATTGACCACAAGGTGCTGGCCTTCGGTCTGATGCTTCTGGGCATCGTGGTGCTGGGCATCACAGGTATGACGACGAAGACGGGTCTGGTACCGGACGAAGACACCGGAACGGTCATGGTGACCATATCGACCCCTCCCGGTTCGTCGCTGGAAACGACCGACAAGGTCATGAACCAAGTGGACGAGATGCTGGCTACGAATCCAGCGATTCAGTCGCGCCAGCGAATCACGGGTTATAACCTGATTGCCGGTCAGGGTTCGAACCAAGGAACGTTCATCGTCAAGTTGAAAAACTGGAAAGACCGAAACATGGGTCAGTCATCGATGGCTGTCCTAGGCATGATCTACAAACAGACAGCCGCCATCAAGGGTGCTCAGATCCTGGCATTCCAGCCACCGATGGTAACGGGATTCTCGGCATCGAACGGTCTGAGTTTCTCTCTTCAGGACCGAACGGGAGGTTCGATTGACCAATTCACAGCCAACAGCAACAAGTTCCTGGCCGCCCTGAACAAGCGTTCTGAAATCTCGATGGCGATGACGGCATTCCGTTCGGACTATCCGCAGTACGTCATCAACGTGGACGTAGCCAAATGCAAGCAGGCGGGTATCTCACCTGCGGTTGTTCTCACCACGATGCAGGGCTATTACGGAGGTCTCTACACGTCCAACTTCAACGCCTACGGAAAACTGTATCGCGTAATGATACAATCTGATCCGAAGCTCCGCGAAGACATCAAATCTCTGAACAACGTCTATGTACGAACCGGTTCGGGCGAGATGTCCCCTGTCTCCGAATTCGTCCATCTGACAAAAGTCTATGGTCCGCAGACGATCGGACGCTTCAACCTGTTTACATCCATCGACGTGAATGCCACTCCGGCAGAGGGATACTCGACTGGAGACGCCATCAACGCCGTCAAGGAAGTGGCCAGAGAGACCCTGCCGACGGGATACACCTATGAATTCTCCGGTCTGACCCGATCGGAGCAGGAGTCGTCGAACTCGACGATGCTCGTATTCGTACTGTGTCTGACGTTCGTCTACCTGATTCTATCGGCACAGTATGAGAGCTATATCCTGCCTCTCTCCGTTATTCTCTCCATTCCGTTCGGACTGGCAGGAGCGTTCCTTTTCACCAAACTGTTCGGCCACCAGAACGACATCTACATGCAGATTTCGCTTATCATGCTGATCGGTCTGTTGGCAAAGAACGCCATCCTGATTGTACAGTTTGCCCTGGAGCGCAGACGAATGGGTATGGCAATCACGTGGTCAGCGATATTGGGTTCAGCAGCCCGTCTTCGTCCTATTCTGATGACCTCGCTGGCGATGATTATCGGTCTGTTGCCGATGATGTTCGCCATGGGTGTAGGCGCCAATTCGAACAGGACACTGGGAGCAGCGACTGTGGGCGGCATGCTTATCGGTATGATATGTCAGATATTCATCGTGCCGACGCTGTTTGTCATCTTCCAATACCTGCAGGAAAGACTGCAACCTATCAAGTTCGAGAACGAAGAAAATCCGCGTACGGACACCGAACTGATCCAATACATGCAGCCATCGGATGCAAAATATACGGGTCGTGTAGATTTCGAATGATCTATTAACCATGAACAGAAAACCATTGAAAATGAAAAATATCATTCCACTATTGACCGGTCTGCTGGCGACGGTACTGTTGTCAGCCTGCGCCCTCTACGGCAAATATGAGCGGCCGGAAGAGATCAATACAACAGGCATCGTGAGGGACACCTCCGCCGCCTCAGCCACGACTGCAGACACGCTGGTTGTGACGGACAAGAGTTCGTTCGGAGACATACCATGGCAACAGGTATTTACAGATCCGCAGTTGCAAGGTCTGATACAGCGGGCTCTGGTCAACAACGTGGACCTGCGCAATGCGGCGCTGAACGTCGAAATGGTCGAGAAGCAGTTGGTCGTTTCGAAACTTGCCTTCGTTCCCGGCTTCACTTTCACTCCGAACGGGGCACTGACCCAATGGAATGGGGGGACATGGAACAAAACGTATTCACTGCCAGTGAATGCGTCCTGGACCGTGGACCTGTTCGGCAACCTGCTGTCGCAAAAGCGTTCGGTTCAGATGAAACTGCTTGCCATGAAGGACTATCAGCAATCGGTACGCTGCAACATCATCGCAAGCACAGCCAACCTGTACTATACACTGCTGATGCTGGACAAGCAGCTGGAACTGGTCACGGAGATGAACACGCTGACGAAAGACACGTGGGACTACATGAAATTGCAGAAAGACCTTGGGCGCACGAAAGAGACTTCGGTGGTATCCGCCGAAGCGAACTACTATTCGGTGCAGGCTCAGGCAGCCGACCTGCGGCGTCAGATACGTGAGACGGAGAACTCGCTGTCCGTACTCCTTGGCATGCCTGCCCAGACGATACAGCGCGGCAAGATTGAGGATCAGTCCCTTCCGACCCAATTCTCGACCGGGGTCGGTCTGGCCCTCCTAGACAACCGTCCGGACGTCCACGCAGCCGAGATGTCGCTTGCTCAGTGCTTCTACGACGTAGAGACCGCGCGTTCGAACTTCTTCCCGAATATCACCATCTCCGGAAGTGCCGCATTCACCAACAACAGCGGAGCCGGGATTGTGAATCCTGGAAAATGGCTGCTCTCAGCGGCCGGATCGCTGACGCAACCGATCTTCCAACACGGGATGCTGACTGCCAACCTAAAAGTAGCAAAAATGCAGTACGAGCAAGCTCTGAACACCTACCAAAACACTATCTACAAAGCAGGAAGCGAGGTTTCCAACGCACTGGTGCTGTACAATACTTCGGCAGAGAAATCAGAGCTGGAGCAAAAACAGATCGATGCTCTGAGCAAATCGGTGGAATACACCAAAGACCTGCTTGCCATGGGAGGAGCATCCTATATCGAAGTCATCACCTCGCAACAGCAACTGCTGAACGCAGAGCTCTCGAAAGTAGCGGACGACTTCTACAAGATGCAAGCCATCGTGAACCTGTACTCGGCTCTAGGTGGCGGTAAAGAATAAAAGAAAATTTAAGACATCGAATCATGACAAACATAAGCAACAAAGCCGAAGTCTCGCCGAAGGCAAAAATCGGGGAACGCGTAACTATCTATCCGTTCGTCTATATCGAAGATGACGTAGAAATCGGCGATGACAGCATTATTTTCCCTTTCGTCTCTATACACTCCGGTTCGCGCATTGGTAAGCGCAATAAAATCCATAACGGTTCGGTAATCGGGTCAGTCTCGCAGGACTTCGCCTACAAAGGAGACCCATCTCAGACAATCATCGGAGACGACAATATCCTGCGGGAAAACACCGTAGTGAACCGTGCGTCGTTTGCAGACGGGAAAACGGTCATCGGCAACCGCAACTTCATTCTGGAAGGCACACACATCTCGCATGACACAGTCATCGGAGACGACTGTGTGTTCGGTTACGGAACAAAGATAGCCGGCAACTGTGAGATACACGACAAGACCATCCTGTCGGCCTCGGTACTAATCAATCCATCGGTTCGAACAGGAAAATACAGCATGGTGCTGGCCGGTTCCCGCGTATCCAAGGACGTCCCACCCTACATCGTAGCCGGCGAGAATCCCGTCCGGTACTGTGGCACAAGCGACAAGATCCTGAACGGAGCCAATATATCCAGCAAAGTCCAGACCCACATCGCCAATGCGTACCGTCTGATCTTCCATGGTCAGACATCCCTGTTTGATGCCATCAACCAAATTAAGGAGCAAGTGCCCCCATCAGAGGAAATAGACAACATCATCCGATTCCTAGAGTCGTCGCAACTCGGCATTATCACCAAAATGTAAGAGTTTCACTCTTAACCCAAAGAATACGGATACAGGGAATTTTCCATATCGGAAGTTTCCCTGTATCCGTATTTGCAAATTCTGGCAGAATTGACCATCTTTACGTACAGAATGAAGAATCAAAAGCAGCTTCCAGTCTATTCGCTGACGTCGTTCTCGACGAACGACAAAGTGACGCGTCAGTTCCAAGCAGAAGTTTTCGATGCAAACCGTCATTTTGCCGTACAATACCCACATCGGCATGACTTCTTTGAAGTGTTGTACCTGTATAAGGGTTCCGGGTATCACATCATCGACTCGAACCGTTATGAAGTACATCCTCCCTGTGTATTTTTCATGTCACCCGGTCAGGCCCATAAACTCACTTTCTCCCATGACATTGAAGGGTACATCTACATTTTCACCTCGGAATTCTACCTCGTCGAGAAGAACAACCTGAATTCACTACTGGAACTCCCTTTTTTCTTCACGTTACAACACACAAATCCCCCACTGCAGATAGAACGACAAGAGGACCAGCAATTCATTGAATCTCTATTTATCAAATCGGCAGAAGAAGCCCTGAAAAAAGATTACGACTGCCAGCTGATGCGATCACTTCTGGAACTGATACTCTCCTACCTGGCCCATCTTTATCCTAACTCGGATCCATTGCTGACCAAAGGGAAAGGGCATCTGCTGGTAAAGCGTTTCTACCAATTAGTCGAGGAACACTACAAGAAAAACCTAAACGTAGCACAATACGCTGACCTACTGAATATTTCGCCAAACTACCTAACCGCGACAACCAAACGGCTCACGGGGAAATCCTCGTTACGCATTCTGAAAGAGAAACAGATTCTGGAGATCAAGCGACTGTTGTCACAGACCACGCTCGACATGCAGGAAATTGCCAATCAGATGCATTTTGAGGACCAATCTTACTTTACCAAATTCTTCAGACGGGAAACAGGGAAAACACCCCTACGCTTCAGAATGGAATCTCAGTCATCTCCTTCTGATTTATAATACGTTATTATTTTCCCCCAAAAAAAGCAAATGGATCTCTTCTGGACTTTTCATCCAACGGATGAGGAAGATCTCCGTACCTTTGTTTGCAATAAAAAGGGAAAGAAAGAGTTGAAAATTACCAAAAAAAAAAGCATAAGTATCAACATACTCTAATACATTCTTCTCATCTTTGTCCTCGAAGAAATACATCAAAACAATCATAATCATCAACTAATTATGGCAAACTATTTCAACACCCTCTCATTGAGAGGCAAACTTGAGCAGCTCGGAAAGTGCGAGTTCATGAACCGAGAAGAGTTCAAAGACGGCGTAGAAGCACTGCGCGGAAAGAAAATCGTCATCGTAGGTTGCGGAGCACAAGGTCTGAATCAAGGTCTAAACATGCGCGACTCTGGCTTGGACATTTCATATGCACTGCGCGAATCAGCCATCAAAGAGAAACGTGCATCATGGAAAAATGCAACGGAGAATGGTTTTAAGGTAGGCACATATGAGGAATTGATTCCAACGGCAGACCTAGTACTGAACCTGACGCCAGACAAACAACACTCCAATGTAGTCAAGGCCATTATGCCACTGATGAAAAAAGGAGCCGCACTCTCCTACTCTCACGGTTTCAACATCGTAGAAGTCGGAGAACAGATTCGCAAGGACATCACTGTCATCATGGTTGCACCAAAGTGTCCCGGCTCAGAAGTCCGTGCTGAGTACGTCCGCGGATTCGGAGTTCCAACCCTTCTTGCCGTTCATCCAGAAAACGACCCAGAAGGCAAGGGGTGGGCTTGGGTAAAAGCCTACGCTGCAGCAACAGGCGGACACAAGGCAGGTTGCCTACGTTCCTCCTTCGTTGCGGAAGTAAAATCCGACCTTATGGGAGAACAAACGATCCTGTGCGGCATGTTGCAAACGGGTTCGCTGTTGTGTTTCGATAAGATGGTAGAGAAGGGAATCGACCCATCGTATGCAGCCAAATTGATACAGTACGGCTGGGAAACCATCGGAGAAGCTCTGAAATGGGGCGGCGTGACGAACATGATAGACCGTCTTTCCAACCCTGCAAAGATCAAGGCCTTCAAGTTGAAGAACGAAATCAAAGACATTCTGCGTCCGCTATATCAGAAGCACATGGATGACATCATGTCCGGAGAATTCTCCAAGACCATGATGGAAGACTGGGCCAATGATGACATCAAACTGTTGACCTGGCGCGAAGAGACCGGCAAGACTGCATTTGAGCAAACTCAAGCCGGAACAATGGAAATCTCCGAACAAGAATATTTTGACAACGGAGTACTGATGGTGGCCATGGTTGCAGCCGGAGTAGAACTGGCATTCGAGACAATGACAGCCAGTGGTATCAAGCCAGAATCTGCCTATTACGAATCCCTGCATGAGGTACCATTGATTGCCAATACTATTGCCCGCAAGAAGCTCTATGAGATGAACCGCATCATCTCGGATACGGCTGAATACGGATGCTATCTCTTTGACAATGCCGCTCGTCCTATGTTGAAAGATTTCATGTCGAAAATCGACACCGATGTCATCGGAAAGAAATATGGAGAAGGCAAGGACAATTCGGTTGATAACGAAGAACTCATCGAGGTGAATGATGCCATCCGCAACCATCCTATTGAGGTTGTAGGACGCTTCCTTCGCAGTAAGATGACAGAGATGAAAAAGATCCATACAGGGAAATAAAAAGTGCTATAACTTTCCAAGAGCAATCAAAGCCGGACAATCTTCTTGTTTGTCCGGCTTTGATTCATTTAACTAAAACAGAAGAGAACGAATAAAAAAATGTCATAAGCAACAGCAGAAACAAGACCCAGGATAATGTATCTTTGCAAAAGAGAATACAGAAAAGATGCAGGATCATATCTTCTATACACCAGACATTGAGATAGGAACAAAATCGTATATACTTCCAGAAGAAGAATCGAAACACTGCATCAAGGTATTACGCATGGATACAAAAGACCGTCTTACACTGGTAGACGGCAGAGGCAACGCGTTCGAAGCGGCCATCAGCAACCCACATGCCAAACATTGTGAAGTTGAAATAAAGCATATTGAAAGTGAGGTACAGAAGAGAGACTACCGACTTCACATCGCCTTAGCTCCCACAAAACTCAACGAAAGAACCGAATGGTTTCTGGAAAAATGTACGGAGATTGGTATTGATGAGATTACACCACTATTGTGTCGTCACTCAGAGCGCAAGGAACTGAAAACGGAGCGTATGATGAAAATCATCATTGCAGCGATGAAACAGTCACACAAAGCATTCCTGCCACATCTAAACGAAATGACACCATTGAAGCATCTCCTGTTAAATGCGACGGAAACGCAGCGCTATATCTGTCACTGTGGAGATGGATCAAAGATTCCTCTAAAATCAGCTCTCCCACATACGGACACTTTGATACTGATCGGACCAGAAGGAGACTTCGACAAAGAAGAAATTGAAATGGCGGAGCAAAACGGCTTTAGAGCCGCCTCATTAGGGGAAAGCCGTCTCCGCACAGAAACTGCAGGAATCGTCGCCTGTCACACTATCCATCTAATCAACTCCTGACACAGTCGAGTCATGCCATCAGAGTGGAGAGTATAAAAAATCTGAGAGTTCCCCAAATGATTTTTCAACTTCCTAAGTTTGGCTCTCGGCGTGCTCTTTATCTGTATTGGGAATCTATCACCTGATGACTTGAAAACACAATGTCGTGGCTTTCGAACAAACGTTGAAACACAGAGATGCTATTGTCCTGTTCGCCATTTGACTTCAACACATATGCCTCCACTTCTACCGAACCAAGTCCTGTCAAACGAGAAAGTTGACGATGCCATTCTGGTATATAATCAGATGATATCGGACTAATTCCCTTGACAGGAACGTCGTTAACAAAGTCAGAAATAAGAACTATTTTTTTGTTTATCGCAGAGGACAATTCCATGTATCGCAACAAAGCAGTAAGCATCTCTCCAAGATCTGTATTGGAAAGCAGCGTACCATTCCCTTCATATATTTTTTCGATGATTAGATTCAGTTCTGCCCGGAAAACAGGCGAAATCTGTCCACACTCTTCTTCTCGGATTTTTGTGTATGTTCCAAATCGGACTATGGAAACCTTATCACCGTCCTGCATGGAATCAACCTGTTTACGCAATACAGGTTTGACGACATCTGCATAACGATACATCGACCCGGAAACATCTACTACAAGATAACATTCTGCAGGTTTAGATGGCCTATTATCAGCCAAAGATAGAGATGTAAAAAACGAGAAAAAAAAGACCGATATGAGAACTGAACGTGTGAACACCGATCGCTATCTGTGATTGTCAATGAATAAACAAATCTCTCGCCCTAGGGGTAAGATACGAAACGGCATCAACAATAGGTACCGTAATCTTCTCATCGGCATTTTTCCCTTTCAGAAATACAATTTCCGTCGGCGTAAAGAGAACAGTACGTGGACTGGCATTCCGGCGCCGCGCATCCAGAGCTTCCTTCTCGACCCCGAACAATGCCTTTATACCTTCGTCTGTCAATAATTCTGAAAGCATCAGTTCTTTATCATTTTCCAAATCATAATTCAAGGCATACACTGGATAGTCGTCATATTTCGGTTGTTCCTGATCGCATAGTCGATAATCTTGATATGTAAAACTGATGAATCTTCCCCTTATATATCCCTGAGGTTTCAGCTCTTTGTGTGCTTTCCACGTCAGAGTATCTCCTATCCTACGCTGACCTTTCATATCAGGCATATGCTCCATCGGTTCTCCAAGATTATTCTTCCACTGATTCAGTGCCTCTTTCACATCGTTTGTTTCTTTAGCATCACGAAACAAGATATTGATAATCTTTAATTGCAACTTTTCCGTACTAATACCCTCGATTTTCTCTGGCAAATCAATATTGAAAGACATATTTGTATACGTCTTCAGACTACCTGTCTGTTCCAGGAATATTCCCGTTTCTTCTAAATGAGTATATTCAGGGAGTTGCTCCATCGCAAGATCGGACTTTTGCCCAATCGTATCCGCTGATAGTGAATCCATAGCATGAGGACGGGCCATTCGATCCTCACGCCCCAGAAGCGAAAATAAACAAAAAACAAGCAAGAGAAGCAAGAGAACAATTAAGAGAATCGTTCCAATCCCAATTCGAGTCTTTCCAGGATTATTATTATGCTCCTCTGATTTATCTCTTTGCTTTGTGGAATAAACTTTAGCTTCACTTTGTTTTATTGATTCCGAGATTGTACTCTTGTCAGGATTTCCTGAGACAGTTTCTTCCTTACCTTCTGATTTTGATGAGGAGGTTTCTTCTTTTTGCTCTGTTTTTCCCAACGTGACACTCATTGGTCTCTTCTTCAATGGTTGCCACTTTCCACAAGAGTTGCAGAATTGTGATCCTGGTCGCAAATCTGTTCCACAAAAGCTACATTTCATATACGTTTGCTTTATTTACCTTTCCCAAAGGTACGTTTAATCTTAAACTCCTGCAATCAGTCCGTATCACTTCTTTCATATTGACGCTCTTCATTCCGGAATGAGTCATCATCCAACTGTTCATTTTCCCCGTCTTGTGCTATTTCTTTCATTTCCGACTCTGAATCCTCTCCTAAACTCATCATGAGATAAACACCGAACTGATTTCGATAGACAACACAAGAAACTCGATCTCCAAAACGATAGACTATTGCGTTTTCACCTTGATTCTCAATATGTTCAACTCCATGAAGATGCGAAATGTAGCGATTGAGGGCTTCAAAAATCTCGTTTCTCTTTCGGTAGAAAATACCTGTTTCATCAAAACGCACCTCAAAATAATCAGGCGTCATATCAGTGAACGTACCATCCGGATACCCAACCTGATCACTGAAATCCACAACAATCGTTACAACTCCTTTTCCCAATGATTTGACATATCGAATATCATAGAGATCAGTATAGTTACTGGCATCAGTATCTCCAGACTTCAAAGCCACTTCTGATGCTGGAGAATCAAACGTCAACCCATCCAGACCTCGAGATGACACTAAAAGCTGCGATATCAAATAATCGAGATCGATCTGCTCATTATAAATCCAACAATCAGCCAAATTGAATGACCCAAGACTATAATACTCCTTGTTGATCCGTCCTTCTGTATTAAGCAAGCCCCACTGTCCCATTCCTGTGGATACAACAGCGACCTCGTCTCCTGTCGAATAAAAAGGGTGGTACTCATTTTTATATTCTAGAACATCGAAAAACTCAGCATTCCCCTTCTCTCTTCCATTTATATCTATCAGATGATAACGTCCAGTTGCATCAATCCGCCAAATACGATCCTCCATGCTTGCAAAATGAAAGTTCTGTCCCGTTACAGACAAAATCGTTTCCCCCTTGACGTTCAGAAGAGACTGATGATCCTTCGTCTTTACAATAACCATCTCGCCTTGAAAATCCACCAAATCACCGTCTCCAACTCGTATTTCGTATCCCGCCTGGTTGAGCAGTGCCCATTTTTTTACGTTAGAATCCCGCAGATACATTACCGCAAGAGAAGCATCCTTATAATAAGGTGCGTGAGAAAATCCTTCCTTCATAACGCGAGAAAAGACTTCTGTTCCGAACTTATCCAACACAACCATCTTATTGGAAGAATGAGCTATTAAACGTCCATCATGACATGGATAGAGAACATCATAGTTCGGCTGAATTATCAACTGTCCCGTTGTATCTACCGCTCCAAACTGATGATTGTCAAGTTCAATTACTGCTAGACCTTCTGAAAAATTAGATATTCGCAGAACCTGTCTACCTGCCAATTTGTCAATCTGATGCAAGACTCTTCCATTACGGTCTATTATTTCAATACAATGATTCGGTCGAACAACTGGAGCAACATCCATAAAAAAGAGAGCCGCATAGCGATAGGACGACTGTCCAACACGCTCTGGTTTAGAAGAGTCAATTGAATATAAATCCCAAAGGCCGTCTTTATTTTTAACGTAAAAACGATTGTTGACCACAACAGTCGGTTCGTTATCAAAACACCCCTCGAAAAGCAAACTTCCATCTATACCGACCATTCCCCATTTGCCATTCTCCGTTCTCAAAAAAGGAAGATGACTGATATTACCAGTGGAAAAGAAATCAAAACCATTAACAATTTCATCATATTTGAAGTAACCTATTAGTCCAGCCGCCATCAATGCCAATCCACCGACTATGCTGACAATTCCACGTTTACCAAACAACATGCTCATGGTTTATTTCAAGAGTAGCGAAACAACGCTAACAGGATTTACAAAGTTACTCATTATTTGATTCTCAGCAATGTTTTCATGGAACACACTGGCTAGAATAACAGATACTAAGAGGTTTACTTTAGGTAGCACCTTGCAAGAAAGATTCCATTGCTGTACCTTTATCGGAAAAACAGAAAAATGACTTGCGACATATTACTTACAGACGAAGAACTGAGACTAGCCTCACAAAGCGGAAGTTGGGACTTTCTACATACATTCATTCTCGCATATCAAAATGCCATAGATAATGAGTTAACAATCGAAAACATGAATAAATTGAATGGATGGCAAAATGTCCTTATGGCTTTTGGTGTTTTTAGATCTGAAGTTCGAAGCGGAGGTTTTGTCCAGCTCATCTACAACGGATATGGACCATACATCTTTGAAAACCCCTTTGCTTCTGCACTTCGCAAGATGGGAGCCCAAAAACTGTCTAAACTCATTTACAAGGCCAAACGCATCTATGATGTCCGGAAAAAAGACTTGGAAATGGAAGTTGAAGAAGAAGAACTATGCGAGATATATTCGAACTTTGAAGAATTTGACCCTTTGGACGATCTCTACATCGAAATTGAGCAGGAATCCATTGATATTATTGCTCAGTATGTGGACGAACACATAAACTATTTTGCATCTGTCTTAAAAGGACCGTCCTTATAAAACGTCAGAACGGCATAAAATGTTTCCCAGTCGTATTATTTTGAGCGATGGTTTACCTACCAACAACAATCTCTCTTTTTTATACACGTTAACCTTTTGAAGGAAATACTCGTGCACACGAGTGTCATCAGTCAATTCTGGATGAAAAGCAGTCGCCAAAAGATTACCTTGTTCCACCATCAAGATTTTTCCATCCAGTTCCAAGAGAGATCTCGCCTCTCCTTCTATCTTGTCAATATAAGGTGCCCGAATAAATACTGTTGGGAACGGAGTTTCGCCAAGTACATCGATAGGCATATTCGCTTCGAAACTCGCTAACTGACGTCCAAAAGCATTGCGTTCAACAAAGGTATCCATCAGTCCCAAACGAAACTGTTCGCTTCCGTTGATATGTTTTGACAGCAAAATCAGTCCAGTACAGGTACCAAATATCGGGAAACCCTTACGACCCATTTCTCTTATAGGTTCCAAAAGCTGATAAAAGTCCAGCAATTTTCCTACCGCCGTACTTTCTCCTCCTGGCAAAACCAAACCATCTAATCCATCTAAATCATTTGGATCTAAAACGTCACAAACGTCTACTCCCAATCTACGCAACATGTCTGCATGTTCACTGACCGCACCTTGCAGTGCCAATACTCCGATTTTCGTCATACCTTGTTTTCTATCATAGCAAATGCGGGATACTCGGTAGAGAAATCCCGCATTATTTTATTTCAATCGCTTTTATAGTCGGTTACCAACCACGTCCTGCAATCTTATCTGTTTCTTCCATCTGAGCTACGCTTTGACCACGCATAGCATCTCCCAACCCTTTAGACACCTCTGCAACAAGCTGATAATCAGAGTAATGAGCCGTGGCTTGAACAATAGCTTTAGCTCGTTTAGCAGGATTAGAGCTTTTAAAGATGCCCGAACCAACAAATACGCCGTCACAACCGAGCGTCATCATTAATGCTGCATCAGCAGGTGTAGCAATACCTCCCGCAGCAAAATTTACCACTGGCAAACGTTTGAGTTCCTTTACCTGCTTGACTAATTCATAAGGAGCTCCTAATTCCTTGGCGATGGTCATCAGCTCCATATCACTTGCCTCAACAACACGTTGTATATCTTCATTTACCTGACGAATGTGCTTCACTGCTTCAACAACGTCTCCAGTTCCAGCCTCCCCTTTTGTTCTGATCATTGCCGCTCCTTCACCTATTCGGCGAAGAGCTTCCCCTAGATTTCGGGCTCCGCATACGAACGGCACCTTAAAATCATTCTTGAATATATGATACTTATTATCTGCAGGTGTAAGCACCTCACTCTCATCAATATAATCTATATCCAAGGCCTCCAAAACACGTGCTTCAACGATATGACCAATACGTGCCTTTGCCATCACAGGAATAGTTACTGCATTCTGAATACCGATAATCATTTCCGGATCTGACATTCGTGCCACTCCACCCTCCTTACGAATATCAGAAGGGACTCGTTCGAGAGCCATAACAGCTACTGCACCAGCATCCTCTGCAATCTTTGCCTGTTCTGGATTTACCACATCCATGATAACTCCGCCTTTCAACATCTCCGCTAAACCCGCTTTCACCTTGAATGTTCCCGTTGACTTTTCAATATTTTCTGCCATTTTCTTGTTTTTTTCTATATTACTCTTATTTTCTTTTTCGACATTTTCTCTTTCTATCATGCGAAAAACTTTGCAAAAGTAGCATTTTCCAACTTATTCACCAATACCTTTTTTATGGTATTTTCATCTTCAGCTTTTTTGAGTTGGAATAGATATTCTCAATAGCAAAATGTATTTTATCTCTAAAGAAATGTTTTTGGCACTGATTTTGATTTTAGGACTCTGCATAAAAAATGCTTTTTGCTATATTTGCATGTCTTTAAACAAAGAAAAAGAAAACCTAAGTCTAACTTAATAAAACACAACCAAACAAAATGAAGAAATCTCTTTTAATCCTCACTTCGTTTTTATGTTTTGGAGTCCTTCTCCAAGCACAGATAACCAAAACAATGTCAGTCGTTCCTGGTGGATTGTTCAAGGCTTTGACCTATGATGAGCGCTCCAATACGACACACCTCATCCTGACAGGTTCCATGGATGCTCGCGATTTCAAAACAATCCGCGACAATATGCCAAAACTCGAAATTCTGGACATATCCAAGGTCAACATCGCCGCATACGAAGGTACTGAAGGTTCTGAACAGACTGACAAAGGACGACCTGTAAAAGCAAAATATGCAGAAAAAACAATCCCTCAATATGCATTCTTCAAGAATGGTAACGGATCCGGAAAACGTACCATCAAGAATGTTATTTATCCAAAAAATCTGATAGGAGTAGGAGAACGTGCTTTCTATGCTTGTTATAATCTTTCAGAGGTGACGATTCCTGCATCAGTCGTTTCTCTTGAATCTGAGGCATACTACAACTGCAAAGCTCTTGCTTCTATTTCAGTACTTAGCGCCAATCCTGTTCCTACAATGGGAAAAGGAGTGTTCTATGCTGTGGATCCTGCATCCTGCATCCTGCACGTAAAGGAAGGGTCTAAAACCGCATTCCAAGGAGCAAAACAATGGAATGACTTTATGACCATCGAGGAAGATGTAAAAGAAGCTCAATAAGATTAATAATTTGATCACATCAAAAAAAATCCCGCTAAAAGCGGGATTTTTTTTTCTAATCTAAAAGATATTGGCTTTTATTCTTCGGAAGAATTCCTGAATCATTGATTTTGTTGGCTTTACATTTTCAGACTCTCGAAGACGTTCTACCAATTTCGCTTCTTCCTTTGATAGATGTTCTGGAATATAAACCCCAACATTCACGTATAGATCTCCTCTTCCATAACCATTGACACTCGGCAATCCTTTCGACTTTAGACGCAATTTCTTTCCTGGTTGCGTTCCTGGCGCTATTTTCACTTTGACAGCACCCTCCAGTGTCGGGACTTCCACACTGCCTCCGAGTATAGCAGTCGGCACATCCAGCAGAAGATTGTATATCAAATCATTCTCATCACGTATGAGCTCTGGATGTGCTTCTTCTTCAATAACCACCAACAAATCTCCGTTAACACCTCCATGGCGAGCTGCATTGCCTTTTCCACTTACATTCAATTGCATGCCCTCTGAAACTCCGGCTGGAATCTTGAACGATATTTCCTCCTCTCCTCGCACAACTCCTTCTCCATTGCAATGAGGGCATTTATTCTTTATCGTCTTGCCTTCTCCTCCACACGTTGGACACACCGACTGAGTCTGCATACGCCCTAGAATCGTCTGTTGTATGCGTGTAACGTAACCGCTTCCATGACAGGTAGAGCATGTTTCCGTTCCACTGCCTTCTGCTGCACCACTACCATGACAATGGTCACAGGCAACATATTTCTTTACCTTAATCTTTTTTTCAACTCCGTTTAGGATGTCGTTTAAGGTCAGACGAACTTTAACCCTTAGATCTGCTCCTCGGTTTACTCGTTGACCTCGACTACCTCCCCGACTACCTCCAAAGAAATCGCCAAAGCCGCCGCCAAAGCCACCATTGAATATATCCCCGAAGTGTTCAAAGATATCCTGCATACTGCCACTCCATTGTGCACCGCCTCCTGCTGCGCCGTCAACTCCAGCATGTCCAAACTGGTCATAGCGCTGACGCTTCTGTGGGTTGCTGAGTACCTCATACGCTTCCGCAGCCTCCTTGAACTTTTCCTCAGCTTCCTTATCCCCCGGATTACGATCTGGGTGATATTGGATCGCCTTTTTACGATAAGCTTTCTTTATTTCATCGGCCGAGGCTGTCTTCTCTACACCTAAAACCTCATAATAATCTCGCTTTGCCATTATTCAGCTCCTTTCTGAATCGTATCTTTGTTTGATTGTCACTGAGCAACGACCACCTTGGCATATCGTATTACCTTTTCTTTCAGAGTGTATCCTTTTTGAACACAATCCATGACCTTGCCCTTCTGCTCTTCCGTCGATGCCGGTATCATCGTGATCGCCTCATGATAGTCAGTATTAAAATCTTGATTCAATGTTTCTATTTCTTTCACACCATTCTGCTCCAGAAATTTTACAAACTTATCATAAATCAATTTCACCCCTTCCTTGACTGAGGCAATATCCTCAGTCTTCTCTGCTGCTTCTATCCCGCGCTCGAAATCATCTACCAGAGGCAAAATATTTTTTAAAATGTTCTCACCGGCACTTTCCAGAAGTTCTGCTTTTTCTCTTATTGTTCGCTTCCGGTAATTTTCGTATTCTGCCAGCGTACGTAAATAGGAATCATTTAGCTCATCATACTTTTCTTTCCACTCGTCCTTTTCCGTCGTTCCTGCTCCGGATTCTGGCATTTCCTGTGCTCCTGTCTCTTCCGACGCTGCGACCGTCTGTTCTGCTTGGGACTCCGTCTGTTCCTTAGAATCCTGCTGTTCTTTGTTACTTTTTTCTGCCATATTCTTATTTGATTTTCTTTTTCGATTGAATATTCTCATTTTTTCTCGTGTTTCTTCTCAAATTCTCTGCCAAGCAAACTTTACTGCCAGAATGTCAGCACACATAGAACCCTATCTGTTTTTTTCTGACTTTCTTGCTTTCTCACCCTGTCTGTAACGATTCCTACACTGTCGCAACCAACTACAGAATTTTGAGAGATTTTCGTCATACCCGCGCATTGGACCTAATAAATTTCCATCATTGTCTATTACCACATATAGAGGTTGCGCATTGGCTCCGAACTTATGTCGCTCCAACCAACTCCATCGTTCTCCTTCTGTCTCCAATCCAACCCAAGTTCCGTTTTCTTTTACTTTCTCCATTTTCCCCAATTTCTGACGATCATCTACATAAAGACGGATGACAACCATTTCTTCTAATAAGCTTTTCACTTCCGGTTCCTCCAATACCGCTGCTTCCATCTTCCGGCAATTAACACATCCCCATCCCGTAAAATCAACAAAAACAGGAACTCCCTTCCGTCGTGCCTCTCTCATTCCAGCTTCATAGTCCGACCAGACTTCTGTCGATTTCTCGGGAGGCAGAAATGCACTGGCTTCTTTCAGCCTGTTTCCAAACAATCCGCTCGCCATATAGAAGCCGAATAGCATACCCACCAAAACAAAAAACATATTCAACCATCGGGGCATCTTCCCTTTCAGAAGAACATACAACGCCATAGTAAAACCAAGCAAAGCCCATATGATAATAAACAACCATCGGGGTAGGATTCCCCATCCCATCACCATGTCCGCAACACTCAGAAACTTCAATGCCATTGCCAATTCCAGGAAGGCAAGTATTACCTTCACCGTTTCCATCCAGCCTCCACTCTTGGGAAGACGTTTCAAAAAATCAGGGAATAGCGCACACAAACCGAATGGCATAGCCAATGCCAATGCAAAACCAAGCATACCTACTAAAGGGGAAAGAAATCCCGATGACGAAGCTGTTGCCGCCTCCACCAACAATGAACCGACGATGGGGCCAGTACAGGAAAAACTGACTATAACCAGTACCAAAGCCATCAACTGTATACTGAGGAATCCTTTCGTCTTTTCGGCTTGATGGTTCAATGCCGTACTCCAGCTTCCTGGCAACTGTATCTCAAACAGGCCGAAAAACGATAGCGCAAAGACGACAAATAGGACAAAGAACAGTATATTTACCCAAGCATTCGTAGCTACCGTATTCAATGCATCTGCTCCGAATAATAACGCAACAATCAATCCCAAACCTACATAAACGACAACAATCGAAAAAGCATAGAGCACCGCATCACGAACTCCGCTTCGCCTTGACGCTCCTCTTTTCAGAAAAAAACTGACCGTCATCGGCAAAATAGGCCACACACAAGGAGTTAGTAAGGCTAACAAGCCTCCCAGAATTCCAGAGAGAAATAACAGCCATAGCGAACGGCGATTCGTTCCGAAGCCCGATAGATTACCCTCATTCCCTGTCTCTCCTGTCCATGTGGTTGGACTCCACCAATCTTCTTTGGGACCTGCTTCGGCCGATACTCCTTCTTCTTTTTCCAGCAAGGTGTCACTCATTTCGGTTTCTGACCTTGCTTCGGCCGCTTCAGATTTGTGTTCTTTTCCCTTGAACTCGAAGTTTTTTTTCTCCGGAGGCAGACAACTTTGATCATCGCAGCACATGTATCGGACATATCCCTTCACCATCCACACCCCGTCCTTCTCTGGTACTATGCGTTGACGAACCGATAAGGCATGCTCATACCATTGCAAATCCATGTCAAATGTCTCGTCATGCCGTGTTATTTCCTTTCCATCTACATGTATTCCGCCTGATAGTCGAGCGCCCTCCACTTCCGTCAATACGACTTCCATCGCAATGGGACCTCCATCGGGAATTTTCATGCCATAGACGTGCCATCCGTCTTGAATAGTCGCTGACAACTCCAGCGTTACTCCTTTTTCTTCTGTCTGCTGAACCTGCCTCCATTCTACAGGTTGAAGAATCTCTCCGCTGACTGCAACAGAAAGGATAAATAAGAACAGTATGGCAAAGGGCTTTCTCATGTTCATGTTTCGATACGATGACGGTTACTGATTATTGAGAAGCAGTTTGACGCTCAGTCCGAAGTTGTGATTCGAAGTCGGATAGGAGGAACTGATGAGCGGCTCATTGCTCTCCCAGTCGTAATAGAGTTTGAGGTTAAGCCGCGATGAGAATACATAATCGGCTGAGAAGTTGACCGAATAGGTCTTCTCCCCAGATGTCACCTGAGGAATAGACTCATCATCCAATTTCCGTATCAACGCAGAGGTATTTTTCATTGAGAAGTCAAGACGAAGATTCAGATCGTTGTTCACTTTCTGTTCTTTGTCATTCTTCAGACGAAGTATCACGTCAAAGTCTGAAAGACGGTATCCTACCCCGAAGACTATCTCCTTATTTCCGCTCTCTACCATCTGACCCGCTGCGATGTTGAGCGTCTGCGTTCGTCCTTTTCGATATTCTGCCGTGAGCGTCAGACTGTTTTTGAGTGTGGCGTCCAAACGTATCAGAGGAGAAAAGTTCTCCGTGATGGATACTGCAGCAATGTCATACTGCGAACTTGGGACCGGCATTCCCGTTGTCACGTCTGCCACATACCCGAAGTCGCCGTCCATTCCTATGAAGTTAGAATAGGACGCAAAACTGCCGATATTGTATTTGCACACATAGGCATGCGTCAGCGCAATGCGTTTGAAATGGTCTTTCATCCATGGTAATTTCGAAAGACCGTCATACGAAACTCGCCAGTTTGGCAACATACTGAGGAAGCCAGGTATAATTTCCGATTCGTTCCACGAACGACCCGTGTACGCTTCCATGAAACTCGGAATAAGCACTTCAGCCGAGTTAGCAGAGAAGGTTGCGACACTTGGATCGAACTCACGACCTACAAGGGCTAGGGCTTCCGAATTCTCTGCCATGAAAGAACCTGCTGGGTAATGCGTACCGATGTATTTGCGTTCAAGACGGGACTGATACTTGGCTCGGTTCGCCTTGAAACGCTCGAAGGTCGGACTATGGTAGTTGTTGGATACGTTACCAGTCGACGTAAACAGGCTTTTCAGGGCAATGGTCGTCATCGAGAACGAACCCGAGAAGGTCCGTGGCATTCCCGCATATTGGTATTGGATGGAGGTATTGGTTGCGTAATTGCGCGATGCGGCAAGGTCTATACGGAATCCCGAAACAGGCTCCAGAGACATTCGTAGCGTCAGGTCTTGGGTGTATGTCTTGTTGACTGCGCCGACCGTCGAATCTCGACACAACCAACCTTTCTCCCAGGCATTACGTACAAAACCAGGCTCTTGATAACCCAAAGAGAATAACGCTCCTGGTGCGCCGTCATCCTGCCCGAAGAGTCCGCCGGCTGGCATGAATCCGCTCATGGACGTACCGTTGCTCTGCGTATAGGAGAACGACGCATTGCGGACCATCATCAGGAATCGGGCCGCACCCTGTACGACAGCCCCCATTCCTTCTGGTTGCGCATTCATGTTCTTTCCATCCACGCTCACGATCAGTTCCGCATCCTGCTGAGGGATGATCTCGACCGTGTTACGGTCCAGTACATCATATTTGAGTTTTACGGACTGACTGTCGGATGTCATCGCGGTGACCTTGACACGTGTTGTGTTCAGACGGTGTGAGAATTTCTTTTTCTGACCCTTCTTTAGCGTCATTTTCTGGGTCTTGACGAGCGGTTTTTCTTCTGTCTTCTTCTTATTGGTCTTACCGCGTGAGGAATAACGCTGGTTGGCTCGCTTCAGATACGGCACTTTATTGTACAGTTGCTCGAAGTTGAACCGACCGTCCCACTGCAACGTTCCGAGCGAGGTCACTTCGTTTCCTAACGATGAGTTATGCCGACCGGCTGCCTCATCTTCTTCTGTCAGAGCACCACGATCCCACGTATAGTTACCCGTGTAGTTAAGTGAGGAGGTGATCCAGCTGAAGATAGGTATCTTGTTCAACGGGGATGTATAGTTGGCGGTGACGTGTTGTTGGTATGATAACGGAGAGCCGCCGTTGAGAAGGCTTCGCATGACGGTGTCTCGCCAGTTGTCCCATTCGTCAGGGAATAACTCCTTGTTCACCGGCGAATATTTCGTTTCGTCTATCTGTGCATTGGATGTGGCAGAGAACGACAGTTTCAGGTCTTTTATCAGATCCCACTTGACGTCCAGACTGCGGTTCCACATGAAGTCTTTGCTCACCGATAGTAAAGCATTGTTCGGATCATGGTAGTCGATCTCCGGATTATTCAGGTTTCGTTGTTGCTCTTCTTCGTACGCTCTCGCAAGCGAGGTGTTGAAATTTACCGATGACGGTACCAGGTTAAAGCCCAACTCGCGGACGATTCGCCAGTTCTGACCCTTCAGTGCCTTGACGTTTTTGAACGGTTCCCATGTCTTCACGCTTGGGGCATACTGATATAGCAGCGTTCCCTTGTAGTCCTTTCGGATTGACCGTTCCACGTCCGGATTATGTTCGTTCGATTCCGTGTAGGAATACGATACGGAGAAATTGGCAGGGTCGTACGGCATCGGATTTTTGCTCTTCAGGTCCACACGCATGTTCGTTACGTTGAAAGAACGGGTAGTGAAGACCGTCTGTGCCAGGTTTTCCAACGAGTCTTTCTCATGCGATGTCTCCAGCGTTTCGAGGCTTTCTTTCAGCAACAGGTCCGTATTGGTCGGGTCATATTTGGGTTTCGTTACTTCTTTTCCGTAAGCATAATATACCGGTATATGTACCTTTGCTTTTTCCGGGAACAGTTTGCCGAGTTCCGCGGACGTAGAGATATTCAGTTGCGTATAGTCATCCTGACGTCGGTCCTGTACGTTGTCCTCTATTCCTCCGAAGCCTGCTGTCTCTACTCTTCCGGCTACGTTGACAGAGGCAAAGTCCGAGAGGTTCAGCGTCGCATTGGCTAATGCCGCATAGCCGCCCTCCTCGTCGAATCCTTTCATGCGGAGTTCATTCAGCCATATCTCGGCCGACTTGACGGACGACGAGCGGTTCCGGACTCCAATCATGATGTTTTCTATATCGCCCAGTGTCGGATTTCCTTTTACGGTCACTTTGTTGCGCGGAGCATTTGGGTCATATTCCGAGTATTCGTCTTTGAGCGAGACTCCGCTTCCCGACTGCCGGCGTGCCCTGTTTCTGTTTTTCTTGACGTCAGTCAGTACCGAGAACGGGAAGTCCATCTTGTTTTCTCTCGGCCACACGATCTCACGATCCGAGGAACTCTCAGAGAGACTGTAGGTGCCTGCCGGGGTCAGCGTCAACGGTACTTCGTATTCGTAGTAGTTTTCTACCAGGTCCGATCCCAAACGCACGAAATAAGTCAGATCACTCCCTTTCAGGTCCGTCACGTCGTCAATGAATTTTTCTGCATGGGCATAGAACTGGAGACGCTTATACGGACGCATGTCCATTTCCGTCGTCTTGTACACCGCACGGGCATCTCCGGGAGAGAGATCCGTGATGCGCATCATCAACGACTGCTCGTTTTCCTGACGTATCTGCGTCTGCGACGGATCCTGTTCGCGCTCTACTCCTGGCGGCAGAACGTAGTTCACAGGAGTTTTCGAGGAGTTCTCTTCGATATTGACGACGCTGATTTCAGTCTGAGTGGAAGCGGTGATTGGCGGATATGCCGGGTCGTAGAGGTCCTTGCTTACCGTGCGCCAGTCACTACGCGCCAGTTCCAGCGAACCGAAACGCAGATGCGTCTCCTCCGTGAAGTCCGTCAGATACATACGCATGAAACGGATGGAATTCAGATTCACGGACCCGTATTTCTCCGAATATTCCGAAACCGGAATACGGAAATGATACCAGGACACCATGGAGGTCGTTCCGTCCTTCAGCCCCACACGGACGTTCAGCTTGTCACTGATAAAGTTTCGACCGACAACCATGTCCGCAGGACGCAGACTCACTTTGTATTCAAAGTATTTCTCATACTCGTTCATGTTGTTGTCCTGATTGATATCCTCTACGTCTGGCAGGTTGGTAGCCGATGTCGAGTAGTTGTCAGCACCGGCCGATACCGGCGAGTTACCTTCTGTTCCGTTATAGTGTTTGTAACGGTCGAGAATCGAAGTCTGAGCCGCATTGTAGTCGTCGCCCTGATAGTAATGGTAACGGTCACCGGCAGGGTCGTTGAATGGGGAGAACGGGTCGTTGCGCAACGAATCGACATACTGCGCTCCGATTTTCGTTTCCCACGTAGACAGATAGTCCTTGTACGTCTTGAAGGTGAATTCTTCTTCATTGCGCAGACCATCTAGGCCGATATCCTGATTCGTGCGCGCGGACTTGTCATTGTCAAAGGCATTTACCACCGACTGCGTCTTCGAGACACGACCCCATACTGTCGAGTCGGTATACGTAATGTCTCCCGTCGGAGACAAGCCGTTCTCAAACGATTTCTTCCCATCTCGCAACACGTCTTCGCTCAGTTCGCCCAGGTTGATGTAGAGGTCTCCGCCCGATGCCTGCGGATTATAGATGAAAGGGTCCAGCAACCAGAATTCAACGTATTCCACGTTCGCACTCTTGAAGTCGGTGACGTCCATCTTACGCATGATTCCACCCCATCGTGAGGATGGCTTCCTCAGACTTCCGTCGGCGTTGATATTGTCAGTGTCCAGGTTATAGGGACCACGCTCCGTAGGGTAATAGGCTAGGTTCAGCACCGTGAGCGTATTGGTCTGACCCGCAATAGGCTCGCGGTTCGGGAAGATTTCCTGCTCCGAGATTTCGCGCACCCAGTGACTGCTCTGTTGCTTGTCATCTCGTTGGATATAGGATGGAGTCGTGGACGTACTGCGTGTGAAGATAGGGTCTATGGTGTACCAGGCAAGCAACGCACGACCCTTTCCGTATTCTATATCGTCCGAGAGGTTTCCTGCCGCAAAACGCCCCTGTGGCGTACTTGCGAGATGCCAGGCGTAGGGATATAGCACGTTCAACGTCGTTCTGCTGCCTTCGAAGTCGTCTATATACGCATACCCTGCATCCCCGACTGCTTTCTGATGACCCGGCAATAGCTGTGCGAATTCTCCGTTTATCGTGAAAGACGATGGCGCTTTCAGCGACAGCAACGGGAGTTTGTCCAGCCAGTTCGTCAACTGCTGACTCTGATGCGTGTATGCAAAGTTGAGTCCCCAGATGGTGTTCGAGATTGGTTCATCGCCCATGGCCACTTTAGTTGTCAACGGCTTTTCACTCAGATGCATCAGCGTCCCCCCCACTGAGAAGTCTTTCGAGAAGGCATATTCCATGTGCGTTCCTATCAGCGTCTTTCGCTGCATCGAGAACATGCTCTGGTTTTCCAGCGATACGTCTATCTGAGTGCCACTCTCCAGCAGCGACTCGTTCAATATCGTCACTGTTCCCATTGAGTAGTCCACCGTATAGTCCACGTTCTCCGTAAGGGTCATGCCTCCCGCCGTTACAGAGACGCTTCCCTTCGGTATATTCATGGCGCCGAGGCGGATTTCCGCATTGCTCGAGGCCCTGTACTCTCCTCGGATAATGAACTTATCCTTCTCGCTGTACTCCTCTGCATCCGTCTTTGTCTTGGTATAGAGTTCCTTGTAGGCGTATTTCGAACCCGCCGACCCCGCCTTTTCCTCGATGGTTTTTCCGAATGGCTCCAAGACGGGGAAAATCAGTCGACCCGTCTCGCTGAGGATGGTATATCCCTCCACATAGTCCATATTCCCGTCCGGACGAAGACGCTGACGGCTGTCCATGCGGTCCAGGCCCATCACCCTCACCAGAGGCTGGTTCTTCACGTCTCCTTCCGGCAGGTAGTTTATATAGACTCCGCTCGAGTCATTCTGATACGCCACCTCCAGTTTCATGCCCTCCTGCTGTACATTGCTCGCACCCAGACTGTAGATATTCTTCATCATCAGGTCCCAGTTCGGCAAACCAGGCGAGAAAGCGGCGCCTTTCAACAGTTTCAATACGAGCGTCTTCGGCTCCTCAATGCCGTCCGTCGAGAATTCTCCGACCTGATAGGTTTTTCCGCCCGACGTATATTCATACGCTACCGCAAGCACCTCGTCGTCCTGCAACTTACTCTTCAGAGAGATGTAGCCCAACATCGGATTGACCGTGTACTCCGATTCGTTCAGACGACGGGCGGACTCCAGTTTTTCATAGTCCTCTCCACCCGTCATGCTCACCGACGTGCTGTTCAGAGCCGCCGAGACCGTCTCTATGTCACGCAAGTTCGGCAACGACGTCACCTCTCCGTACAAGCCGTTCGACTTGTTCGACGGCCACTTGACGCCCAAGGCTACCCCCCATGGCGCATGACGGTGATCCGTCTCACCGAGGTCCAGAAAGGCCACAATGTTGCGACTGCTGCTGTAGTCCGACTTCTTGTTCGTCACCCACACCTCCACTCGGTTGATCTGCATACCCGAACTTATGTGTGGCAACGACGACATCCACTTCTCGTAGTTGTCCCGGAAGTAATGGTTCAGGAAGAAATGACGGTTCACGTCATAGTCACGGCCCTTCACTTCGAAGTCCGTGGTCTGCGCTCCGTTTCGCATACTCACCGTTTTGCTCTCACTCTCCTGTTGCGAAACGACGGCCTGAACACTGAGTTTCCCGAACTGCAGGTCACTGCGGATTCCGAACAGGGCACTGCTTCCTCTGATCAGACTCGAGTTCAGTGGCAGACTCACGTTACCCGCTTCTATTCGACGGATGATGTCGTCTTCCTTCCCCTCATAGGAGAGGTTCACCTTGCTCTGATCCCAGTCGAAACTGCTCTCCGTGTTGTAATTCATGCCGAAGTGCACCCTGTCACCTACGCGGGCATCGACGTTCATCTGTATCTTTTCGTCAAAGTCGAATATCGGGGCTGGCTTGCGCATTCGCTCGCTCAATGCCGGGTTTTGAACTCGGTTTATCTTGAAACCCATGAGAATCTCTACCTGCCCCTGCAGTTTCAGACGCACTCCACCCGGACCGAAAATCTTGTCCGCCTTTCCCAGACCGAACTGTATGTCGTTCAGACTGATTTTCTTGTTTTTCTCGTTCTCCGCTTCCTGACGGTTACGCTCCTTCCAATAGTTGCGCATCGCTTCTTTCTCGCTCCAGGTCATATACTCGTCCTGTGACATCGACAGCGGTGTCACCACATCGTCATCCCCCAGTTTCGAACGGAAAAAGTAAAGACCCGTCTGAGGATCATATTCCACCGATGGCTCCGAGTCTGGCATCGCAAACGTCTGCGCCGAAAGGGACCAGGCTCCCGCAAGCAACAGGACGACGCACGCACACACCGATACCATGGCACGCAACCTCCCGTCTCCGGAGCTTCTCCGGACCGAGTCGATGATACGTTTTGGACTGTGCTGTCTCACGGCTGACATTAAGGGCAGGAATCTACATCAAACGCATGGCAAGTTTCACTATCTCACCTACCTTGGCTCCCGGATTCTGTTGTATCGCTTTCTCCACGGCCTTCTGACTGTTCTGACGATTGAATCCAAGCATCACCAACGCATCCACAGCCTCTTCCGCTTCGGCTGCTTGACCCATCATCATCTGTGGCTGCGAACCCGCAATCTTCAATTTGCCGATCTTGTCTTTCAGTTCCACGACGATACGCTCGGCTGTCTTCGTTCCGATGCCCTTCACGTTCTTCAACGCACGCGCATTCTCACGTACAATGGCGTCTCGCATCTCCTGTGGCGTCAGACTGCTCATAATCACACGGGCCGTGTTTGCTCCTACCCCGTTCACTCCGATTAGCAACAGGAACAACTCGCGATCCGACTTCTCTGCAAAACCATACAACTGATGCACGTCCTCACGCAATAGCTCATAAACGTAGAGCTTCGTCTCCTTCTGACCCATAAGTAGGCTGTAGGTCGGCAAAGCTATATTGATACAATAACCGATGCCTCCGTTGTCAATGACAACTTCCGTCGGTGTGAGGTCGGCTATCTTGCCGGATATGTAGTCTAACATACTTTTTCTTTCGTTTTTTACTGATGATAGTTCGGTCCTGCGAAGAAGCAGGCCTATACTCCACCAAATAAACGCAAAGATAACAATTTTATTATAAGAAAGTGAGTTTACTCCTGCCATGTCACGCACGTACCAGTTCCACTACTACTCCACTACTACTCCACTACTACTCCACTACCACTCCACTACTACTCCAATACTACTCCACTACTACTCCAATACCACTCCAATACTACTCCAATACTACTCCAATACTACTCCAATACTATTCCACTACTTTTTTTATCCTTCCTCCACTATTTTTTTTACTCAGTCTCTTTCTTTTATTGATGCTTATGTCTATATTTCGATTGCTTTTCCACACCTCCACACTCCCTGCCCAGACCTCTTCCCCTCCCCAAAAAAACATTGCATGAAAACACGCTCTATTCACCAAAATACCACATGCATATGAACAATCGTTCTCACCTCTTTTCGCCGTACGACGAGTCACGCCGCTGTCTTTTGTGCCACAATGCGCCGTGTTCCGCAGCATGTTCCCATGCCGATCCCGCACGAGCCATACGTGCCGTCCGCTTCGGCAATTCCGACCTCGCTTCCCGGTGGGTCGCAGGGGCTGACGACGACGAACTCCTGAAAGCCGAACAGGCTTGCATTCACCCCGATCGCCCCATTCGTATTCGACAGATAGCCGCCTCTCTCGATCCCGTCGCCTCCGACAATAACAATCTCCCGGATCTCTCCATCGACTTCTGCGGCATTACCTGCGAGAACCCCTTCTTCCTTGCCTCATCTGCCGTCTGCACTGGCTACGACATGGTAGCTTCCGCGCTTCAAGCCGGATGGGCAGGCGTCTTTTTCAAGACCATCAGCCTGCAGGACATCCACGAGGTCTCGCCTCGTTTCGATGCCGTGGACTATCCTTTCCTCGCGTTCCGCAACATGGAACAGCTCAGCGAGAATCCTGCCGACGTGGATTTTGACACCCTCCATAGACTCAAACGCGAGTTCCCGTCCAAAGTCATCATCGCTTCCGTCATGGGACAGACTGAAGAGGAGTGGTGCCAGCTCGCTCGCATGGCCGAACGCGCAGGACTCGACGGCGTTGAACTCAACTTCTCTTGCCCACAGATGCGACAGGCTGGTCTAGGTAGTGATGTCGGACAGAGCCCCGAACTCGTAGCTACCATTACCTCTGCCGTCTGCAACTCCGTCTCCATCCCCGTCATTCCGAAGATGACTCCCAACATCACCCACATCACTCTGCCAGCCACTGCCGCAGCACAGGCTGGAGCGGATGCCATCTCGGCCATCAACACCATTAAGTCCGTCACCATGAGTGAGCAGGCTTCCGTCTCCGGACTCAAGACCGTCTCCGGACTCTCCGGACACACCGTCAAACCCATCGCTCTACGACTCATCCTCGAGATGGCACAGAATCCCGAACTCAAAGACGAGCCTCTCAGTGGCATCGGAGGCATCGAGACATGGCGCGACGCACTCGAGTTCATACAGCTCGGTTGCTCCAACCTGCAGGTTTGCACCGCTGTCATGCAATATGGATACCGCATCATCGACGACCTTATCCTCGGACTGCGCAACTACATGGCTCAGCGCAACATCTCAAGGCTCGATACTCTGGTCGGCGAACAGATTCCCTTCTTTACCACTCCTTCCGAACTCGACCGTTCTTCCGTCACCTACCCCGTCTTCCTTCACGACCGGTGCATCGGATGTGGACGATGCTTCATCTCCTGCTCCGACGGCGGACATCAGGCTATCAGTTTCGACAGCCAACGACAGCCACACCTCATCGGCAAGCACTGCGTCGGATGCCAACTCTGCCGCCTCATCTGTCCCGTCAATGCCATCCAGACATCCAGACGAGTTCCCTTGCAATCTTAAAACCACACACTTTCTTCCTTATTTCTGACCACATAACTCAATAAAAATCAAGGACGCAGACCTCAACCACCTGCGTCCTTGATTTTTACTTGTTGCTTAAGTTTCCATTGTTGCCTGATAGCGTCAGGTTTCCGATTGTGTGTATAGAGGGTTTTGAATTCGGTATAGTCTCCTTCCGATAGATCCCTACGCCATTTTGAATCAGGGTTTTGAGGATAGATATATTCGATTGTTAAAACTCCCCCTCATTCGATTCCGTTCCGCCTCAGCAAGGCTTCGATACTCGGCTCTCTGCCCATGAAGCGCTTGTACAACACCATCGGGTGCTCACTGCCGCCCTTCGAGAGTATTTCCCTGCGCAGACGCGTGGCAGTCTCCTTGTCAAAGAGTCCTTTCTCCTGAAATTTCGAAAACACATCGGCATCCAGTACCTCCGCCCATTTATAGCCGTAATAGCCCGCAGCATAGCCGCCACTGAAGATATGACCGAACTGAACACTCATACAGGTACCGTCCACCGCCGGCAACAGGCGCGTCCGCTTCCCCACCTGTTTCTCGAAGGCCTCAACATCTCCCTCAAACGGCTCACTGCGGTCGTGCCATGCCATGTCCAGATATCCGAACGATAACTGACGGAGACACGCATAACCCACATTGAAGTTCTCCGATGCCTTGATCTTGGCAACAAGGTCCGACGGAATCTTCTCGCCCGTCTCATAGTGCGCGGCAAAACGGTCCAGAAACTCCTTCTGACCTGCCCAGTTCTCCATCAACTGCGATGGCATCTCCACAAAGTCACGATAGACGTTCGTACCCGTCAGACTAGCGTATTTTCCGTCTGCCAACATGCCGTGTATCGAGTGACCGAACTCATGGAGAAAGGTCGTCAATTCATCATACGTCAGCAGTGCCGGCTTGCCTCCTGTCGGCTTGCTGAAGTTCATGACCAGTGAGATGTGCGGACGGGAATCCTCTCCGTCTTCTTTCCACTGCTGTTTCATCTCCGTCATCCAGGCTCCACTCTGCTTACCCTCGCGCGGATGAAAGTCGGTATAGAGTATCGCCATGAATCGTCCGTCGCTGTCATACACCTCAAAGGTCTCCACCTCCGGATGATACACCGGGATGGTCTTGTTCGGGACGAAACGAAGACCGTACAGCGTCGTGGCTAGTCCGAAAACTCCTTTCTTCACTCTTTCCAACTCGAAGTAGGGCTTCACGATCGAGTCGTTGATACTGTACCGCGACTCTTTCAGCAGATTGCTGTAGTACGCCCAGTCCCAGGCTTCCAGCGTGTCTGTGAATCCTTTGCTCCGTGCGTATTCCTGCACCTCCCTCAACTCTTGCTCCGCTTTCGGACGATAGGCTTCCAGCAACTGGTCCAGCAGACCGTACACCTTCGACGGCTCACTGGCCATCCTGCGGCGCAATACCGATTCCGCATACGTGCCGCATCCCAGCAGACGCGCAATCGACAGTCGCGTATTGACAATCTTTCGCACATTCTCGATGTTGTCGAACTCGCCTCCGAATGACTTCGTATTGTAGGCCCGGTACATCTGCTCTCGCAGACGACGGTCTGCGGCGAATTTCATGAAGGGGAAATAACTCGGATAACTCAGGTCGAACGTCCAGCCTTGCTGACCCTTTTGGGCGGCTTTCTCTTCCGCCGCCTGCAGGACGTAGTCAGGCAGACCTGCCAGACGCTCCCGTTCTGTCACGTTCAGTTCATAGGCGTTGCTCGCCTTCAGCGAGTTCTGACCGAAGTTCAGTGTCAGCACCGACAGTTCCGATACCAGTTTGCGGTACGTCTCGCGGTCCTCACCCTGCAGGTTGGCTCCGTTGTTGACGAAAGATTCGTACGTGTCTTCCAACAGTTTCGCATCCTCCACGTCCAGATTCAACGACTCCCGATGTTCCCACACCACCTTGATTCGTGCGAATAACTTTTCATTCAGTAGGATTGATGTGCTGTGCTCACTCTCCTCCGGTGCTATTTCCTGCGCTATCTTTTCCAATTCCTCATTGCTGTCCGCACTCAGCAGGTTGTAGAACGGATACTCCACACGGCTCAGCAGACTGCCCGAACGCTCCAGGGCTACTATCGTATTCTCAAAGGTCGGTGCCTCCGGATTGCTGACTATCTGCGCTATCTCTTCTTGCTGACGGCGCATGCCCTCACGCAGCGCCGGCAGGTAGTCTTCTGTTCGGATACGGTCAAAGGGGACGGTCCCGAATGGGGTGTCGTAAGGTTGTAGGAACGGATTCGACGCCAGGTCGTTGCCGACCGATTTTTCTGTTTTTTTTTCGTTTGCCATAATCATTAAGGGATACTGCAACAGGATCATGATAACCATCAGATACCGCATGGCGGTTCCGATTCGTTTTGCCTGCTGACTGTATTTCATTTCTTTCATTCGCTTTCCAATTCCAGCAGATTGGCCAATTCTCGCAAGGCCGGATTGTTCTCTTTCTCTTTCTCGAATGCCTCGCTGTTCGTCAAGATGGATTCCTCACCCTTCATCTCTTCCAGTTCCTCAACCTTGATTTCCATATGTACTTCACGACATTGGGTCGCCTTCTCTATATATTCTTTGAGATGGGACGTCCACTCGTTGATCAGTTCCGACTCCTGGAATCGGTTCGAGACCTTCACCTCAAAACTGTTTCCTTCCTTCTTCTGCGGCAATGCACACTGCATGGTGCGACTCAGGTTCGCCGAGGCACTCTCCGCACCCGCATAGCGCACCCATGCCTCCAGCAGGACTGGTTGCTCCAGTTCTTTGGATGCCTGAGAAGAGGACGTTCCGACTGACTCTTCTGACGATACGGATTTACCTGTCTCTTGAGGATGACGGATCGAGATTCCAACCCGCCTCCTACGGGGTGACGGAGAAGGGGAACCTTCCCCTACGCTTCCCAGTGCCAGATTCCCTTTTCCGGTCTCTGTCAAGTTTGTTTCGACAGACGGAACAGAGGCGGACACTTCGGGCTTTCTCTGCACCGACGGCGCCGAGTCTTCAACAGAAGACGACGGATGCGACGATGCCGGCACTCCCGATTCGCTTTGTTTCAACAACGGAAAGAACCTGTCCAGTTTCCACAGGTCTTCAGCCTCACTCTCACTCAGATTTTTTTTTTGCACCCAACTGACACAGCCGGATGAGCAGGATTTCAACCAACAGGCGCTTGTTATTGCTCGATCGGTAGTTCAAGTCACAACTGTTGGATATCTCCAGCGCTTTGTAAAGGAATTCTGTATCACAACGCTGGGCTTGTTGCTGATAGGTTTCTGCTATCGTTGAGCCTACTTCCAGCAACGGTATCGTCTGCGGATCCTTGCAGACCATCAGGTCACGCAGATGACTGCATAGACCCTGAACAAACCGACCACCCTCGAATCCCTTCGAGAGAATTTCGTCAAAAATCAGCATCGCTTGTGGCACGTTGCCACCAAGCATCGAATCCACCAACTGAAAATAGTAGTTATAGTCCAGGACGTTCAGATTCTCTATGACGTCCTTGTACGTTACGTTTCCGTTACAGAAACTCGCCACTTGGTCGAAGATGGACAACGAGTCACGCATTCCACCGTCTGCCTTCTGCGCTATCACGTTCAGCGCCTCCGGCTCCGCCTTGATCTGCTCCGAGTCCGCAACGTACTGCAGATGCGACACGATGTCACGGATTCCGATGCGGTTGAAGTCATAGACCTGACAACGCGACAGGATTGTTGCCGGTATTTTCTGCTTCTCTGTCGTCGCCAGGATGAAGATGGCATACGACGGCGGCTCCTCCAGCGTCTTCAGGAACGCACTGAATGCTGCCATGCTCAACATATGCACCTCGTCAATGATGAATACGCTGTACTTCCCTATCTGCGGCGGAACACGCACCTCATCTATCAACTGACGGATGTCCTCCACCGAGTTGTTGCTCGCCGCATCCAACTCATGAATGCTCAGCGAACGCTGCTCATTGAAGCTCTGGCAGCTCTCACATTCGTTACACGCCTCATTATCCGACGTCAGATGAAAACAGTTTATCGTCTTAGCGAAAATGCGCGCACACGATGTCTTGCCCACTCCGCGAGGTCCACAGAACAGATAGGCATGAGCAAGACGCTGACTCGATATAGCATTCTTCAGCGTCGAGACTAACGCCGACTGACCCACAACAGACCGAAAGGTCGTCGGACGGTATTTTCGCGCTGATACTATAAACTTGTCCATCTCTGCTGAAAGTTTTTTTATTCCTTTCTCGGTACGCAAATATACACCATTTCTCGTTATCTTTGCATCACCTTTCCGGCAAATTATTTCCGACCATGAACGTTTCCTCAAAGAATAGGTTCCTCAAGCCTCTGCGACATACCAAATGGATTGTCAATATCGCTATCGCGGCATTCGTCGTGGTCTATGTGCTCTTCATCAGCGAACATAGTCTCTACAATGTTTTTATGCTGAACCGTGACACCACGCAACTCGAAAAGGAAAAAACGGAATACGAACGAAAAATTGCCGACACCGACCGACAAATCGAGAAGTTCAAGAACGACAAGAACCAACTCGAACGCATGGCTCGCGAGAAATACATGATGCGCAAGGACAATGAGGATGTATTCATCATCCAAACCGAACCGGAAAAGTGAATGACTCCTTTTTAGCTATAGGGCCAAAGGAATGTTTACGCAAACCCAGACTTGACGAGAAAAAAAGTCTATTGGAAAATAACCTGAGTCAAAACCTAATTTAAGACTGACATGATTTCCAGATTCTCCTTTAATATTCTGTATTCCTTCGCTGCCATCCTGACTTTCGCCGGCATCATCCTGCACGTTTTCTTCTACTACAGACTACAACAGCTCTTTCTCTTTGCTCCCATGCCCAAAGCGCTGCTCGTCCATGCCGATGTCTTCGTCTTCGCTTTGGGCGTCATCGGACTGTTCGCTCTCAAGGCTCTGACGTTCAAGAGGGCTACACAATTCAGAGAACGACGGCTGCAGAATATCCAGATTCTGGCTGCTTTCCTGCTCCTGGGATCTGCCGCGCTCATGTTTTTCTTTCCTGTTCGCAACTACTGGGCCATCGCTCTACTCATATCTGCGCTTTTCGACCTCGTGGTCATTTTCCGTATGCCACAAAAGAACTGAATCCTGCTCTCCATACAGCAGATAACGACTCCGAATCCTACGATAAGCCTGTAAGTCACATTCCCACGTCCGACGAATCTCATCCTCCGTCTTTCCTTCTCCCAATTGTTTGCGCAACGTCCGCGTACCTGCCAGTTTGTCAAAGAATGACGGATATTTGAACATCGAACTCCCCAACTTTCCATGGAACATCTGCAGGTACTTCAGCGAGAATCCATGCGTATCCCTGTCTTGACGCAGATCTATTCCCTTACACATCTCGCCATTCCACATCGGATTGCTGTCCATGCCTTTCAATGGCGATGGAACGAACGAGAAGCCGTCAAACTCCGTTTGAGGATGACCTAATACCTGAAACGGCATTTCAGTCCCCCTGCCCACACTCACACACGTCCCTTCAAACAGACACAACGACGGATATAGACGAATGGCATCATCATTCGGCAGGTTAGGCGATGGCTTGATTTCCAGATGCCACGGCTCACCGTGATGCCAACCTTCCACCGTGACAACTTCCACATCACAGACCACACCATTGCTCAACCATCCCTCCAGATTGAACATCTGTGACAACTCACCTACTGTACAGCCGTGCAGCAACGGAATGAAATCCATGCCTACAAACGATCGCAACGAGCTGTCTCTCAACACCGGACCGTCTACGTAGTCATTCGGATTGGGACGGTCCAGCACCAACAACTTCTTGCCGTTCTCTCCGCAGGCTTCCATGACATAATGCAACGTACTGATATAAGTATAGAACCGACAGCCGACATCCTGAATGTCATAGACAACGACATCTACGTCCGACAATTGCTCCGCCGAAGGCTTTTTATTCCGACCGTAAATCGAGACCACCCGCACCCCTGTACGGCTGTCCACTCCCGACTGTACTGTTGCTCCTGCGTCTTCTTCGCCTCGCAGACCGTGCTCCGGAGCAAACACCTTACGGACATCAAATCCCTGACGCAATAGTGTGTCCAGCAGATGAACCCGGCCTCCCTCTCGGTTATGGACCACAGAGGTCTGATTGACCACAAGAGCAACTCGTTTTCCCTTTATCTCCGAAAGGTACTGCTCCATCCGCTCTGCTCCTACTCTGACATTCGCACCCCATAGAAAAACTGATTGTACCAGCATCACTACGGCTATCATTAGTTTGCTTTTATTCATATCTTTGTACTTCCATGGATTCGATAAAGATACTGCAAAAATTCTACCGTCCCGATACCAGGGCCTATAATATTTTACTCACACACAGCCGATGCGTCACACGGAAAGCTCTCGAAATGGCACGTCTCCATCCCGAACTGCATCCCGATCTCGACTTTATCTCACAAGCCGCCATGCTGCACGATATCGGCATCTACCTGTGCGATGCACCAGACATTGACTGCCACGGCTCTGAACCCTATATCCGACACGGCATACTCGGTGCCGCACTTCTTCGCGAACTAGACCTCCCACGACATGCTCTGGTCTGCGAACGGCACACCGGAACTGGTATCACCGTCTCCGATATCCGCGACCAACACCTTCCATTGCCTCTTCGGGATTTCTCACCCGTTTCCGTCGAGGAACAGTTGATCTGCTATGCCGATAAGTTCTTCTCTAAATCCCGGCCAGATTACGAGCGGACTCCTCAACAGGTACTGCTTTCCTTGAAGAAATTTGGCTCTCGGGCCACCGAACGCATCCTCGAATGGCAAACCCGTTTCCTCTGACTCTGTTCTGATTACACGCTGCCTCTGCGTTCTTCCACTCCGTTCTGATCCTGCGCTGGTGCGAACGACCGCTCCGTTCTGCCCACCCCCATCCGCACCACATATACTGATGCAGAACTTCTGCTGAAGGAAAAAAGAAAGTCCCGGCAGGTATCCTGCCAGGACTTTCTTTAGATTACTTATTTTACTTTTTATTACTCCTGATTCAACGTCAGACGCTTGAATCCAGACACCGTAGCCCCTTGAGCCTTCAGGTACTGACCTACGGTGATCTTCTCATCCATTGTAAACTCCTGTGCAAGCAGGGTTGACTCCTTGTAGAACTTGCTCAGACGGCCCTGTGCGATACGGTCCAGAATAGCCTCTGGCTTTCCTTCCTGACGTGCTTTCTCACGACCGATCTCCAGCTCTCGTTCTTTAATCTCCTCTGGTACGTCATTCTCGTCAATGGCAATAGGACTATATCCGGCTACCTGAAGTGCAATGTTCTTGGATACTTCTGCCGATACACCCGCCTCGTTGAACGCAACGATCGAAGCAAGCATGTTTCCCTGGTGGTTGTATGCACTGACACTCGCACCCTTGAGGTATTCGTATGCTCCGAGTTCCATCTTCTCACCCGTCTGACCCGAACGCTCTGCAATCAGGTCAACAATGCTCATCCCGTCTACCTGAAGAGCCTTGACTGCCTCAATATCCGATGGCTGGTTCTCCAATACAGCACCCAGCACCTTCTTCGTCAGATTTACGAAGTCCTCATTCTTGGCTACGAAGTCCGTTTCACACTTCACGGCAACAATAGCCGCAAATTCACCGTTCGTACCTGCAAGAACACATCCCTCCTGAGCCTCACGGTCACTGCGCTTTGCAGCAATAGCCTGACCACGCTCGCGGATGAGTTTCATAGCCTCATCGAAGTCTCCATTCGCCTCCGTCAATGCCTTTTTACAGTCTGCGATACCAGCCTTGGTCATCTCGCGGAGTTTCTTGATATCATCTAATGTAACTGCCATAATTTCTGTCTTTAATTATTTTTCTTGATTTGATTTTTCTCTGAGCTTTGTCCGTCATCTTCTGGATTCTCTCTGCACTTGAGAGATCATCCACAGAAGAACGGGTTCAAAAAATAACGCTGCATTGTCAGTCTCCGGGACGAAGCTAACACTGCAGCGTTTTTTTCAGTCTATTTTCAGCGGATGATTTTACTCTGCAGACTCTGCTTCCGTCGTCTCTGCCGTAGCAGTTTCCGACTCCGTTTCATCCTCTTTCTTGGCTTTCTTCGTAGCTCTCGACTTCTTCTGAACTGGAGCCTGTTCATTATCATCAGATGCCTTTTCTTCCTTACGCTCCTGAAGACCTTCCGAGATAGCTGCCACCATCTGGTTCAGAATCACCTCAATCGACTTCGTAGCATCATCATTGGCTGGGATAACGAAGTCAATGTTCGAAGGATCCGAGTTCGTATCCACGATTCCGAATACCGGAATACCCAGACGCTTCGCTTCCTTCACCGCGATGTTCTCCTTCAGTACGTCAACGACAAACAATGCCGATGGAAGGCGAGTCAAGTCTGCAATGGAACCCAAGTTCTTCTCCAACTTGGCACGCTGACGGGCGATCTGCAACTTCTCACGCTTCGAAACGTTGTCAAAGGTACCGTCTGACGTCATCTTGTCAATGTTCGTCATCTTCTTCACCGCCTTGCGAATAGTAGGGAAGTTGGTCAACATACCACCTGCCCAACGCTCCGTAATGTACGGCATCTGAACTGAAGATGCCTTCTCGGCTACAATCTCCTTCGCCTGCTTCTTCGTTGCTACGAACAGCACCTTGCGACCAGATTTGGCAATCTGCTTGATAGCCGCAGCTGCCTCGTCAATCTTTGCAGCTGTTTTATAAAGGTCAATAATGTGAATGCCGTTCTTCTCCATGAAGATGTAAGGAGCCATCGCTGGATTCCACTTTCTCTTCAGATGTCCGAAGTGACATCCTGCATCCAATAATTCTTGAAAATCTACTTTTGCCATTTTCGTGTTTGTTTACGTTCTTGTTAACTTATTTCTTTCTAAGCAGCCAATGGGTAGGCCAACTCTGCACGAAGACATCCCACTGGTTTAGATACTAAACTTTTCAGCTTTTCTTCCCCTGTCTCCAATTTCCCATTTCCCTCCTCTTCGCAGTTGGAATTCAAAACCTTCCCACACCGACAAAGGAGAAAGACAGGAAATCGAATAACAGATATGCCTGATTAACGCTTGCTGAACTGGAAGCGCTTGCGAGCCTTTGGCTGACCTGGCTTCTTACGTTCTACCTCACGTGCATCACGTGTCAGGAATCCGTCCTTCTTCAAGGATACCTTGTCTTCAGGATTGATCTTTACCAACGCACGGGCAATGGCAAGACGCAAGGCCTCGGCCTGACCCGTATAACCTCCTCCGTCAAGATTTACCTTGATGTCATATTTCTCTGCAGCATCAAGCTTAACCAACGGCTGCTTGATAACATACTGAAGACGTACCTCTGGAAAATACTGCTCAAATTCTCTACCGTTAACGGTAATCTTACCGCTTCCGTCACTAACATAAATACGTGCTACGGCAGACTTTCTTCTTCCTAATGCATTTACTACTTCCATGATTACTTAAGCTTATTTATGTCAATGACTTTTGGCTGCTGAGCGGCTTTGTCATGCTCAGTTCCAGAATAAATATAGAGATTGTTCATCTGCACAGCACCCAACTTCGTCTTTGGCACCATGCCCTTAATGACCTTACGGACCAACTTCTCAGGATTCTGCTTGAACAAGCGCTCCGGTGTTGTTTCTCTCTGACCACCTGGATATCCCGTGTACGAAAGATAAATCTTGTCCGTCCACTTCTTACCCGTCAACTTCACCTTGTCCGCATTGATAATGATGACATTGTCTCCACAGTCAACGTGAGGAGTAAAACTTGGTTTGTACTTGCCACGAAGAAGCTTCGCTACCTTCGACGCAAAACGACCTAAAACCTGATCTGTCGCATCTACGACAACCCATTCCTTCTTGGCTGTCTCCTTATTGACAGAAAGGGTCTTGTAACTTAATGTATCCACTTTTAACTTTTAACTTAAAAAATTAAACCACTCATGCTCAGCGCATTCTGCAAGAGGCGAAAGGCTAATAACACCTCAGCTGTCCCACTTCACACAAGTTCCTTTTATTATTGGATAATAATGGGACGGCAAAGGTAGCAACTTTTTACAAAGCAACAAACACACGCACAGACTTTTTTTTGAGTCAGCACACTGATCATCAACATTTCAATATCTTTTTATAGGTTTTTTCTAAAAAAAACACTTATAAATAATAAAACAACTTACCATATTTTACTATTTTTGCCACTCATAATAGAATCTCTCTTTTTTAAAGAGATCCACTTGTATCAAATGAATAATACAATATTTTCTGATCAATTAACTAACAATTTTAAAAAACCATGAAGAAAGTACTTCTACTCATTGCTTCTGTTGCCATCGCAGCACAAGGACTGACGGCACAGACTACTGTGGAAAACAGTAAGACATTCTGGGACAACTGGTACATCGGCGTCAACGGCGGTGCTGCTGTCAAGACCACACACACCAGAATATTCAAGAACCTCGATCCTCAGGCTGGACTGCGCATCGGACGCTGGCTGACCCCTGTATTCGGCTTCGCTGTTGAGGGAAATGCGCGCTTTGCTGACAGACCTCACTACGAAGGAATCAAGTGCAACGGCACCTTCGTCAGCGCTTCTGAAGTAAACGTATTCGGAACAACCAACTTCAGCAACTGGTTCGGTGGTTACAACGGTGAGCCACGCACATTTGAACTTATCGGTGTTTACGGTATCGGCTGGGAGCACTTCTACGGTACCGAAAGCGCTCGCGAACAGTTCAACTACAAGAACGCCATGACCAACCGTCTCGCTCTCGACTTCACCTTCAACCTCGGACAGAACAAGGCTTGGCAACTCTACATCGAACCAGGCATCGAGTTCATGCTCACTCCGAGCGGACACAACAACCCTTCTTACAACGTAAACAAGTCTGCTCTCCAGTGCCTCGTCGGACTCAACTATAAGTTCGGCAACTCAAACGGCACACACAATTTCAAGACCGCTCGTCTCTACGACCAGGCTGAAATTGATGGCCTCAACAACAAGATCAATGACCTCGACAGCAAAGTCAACGGGCTGAACAGCAAGGTCAACAACCTCAACAACCAGAACAAGGCAAAGGACAAGACCATCGATTCCCTGCGCAACATCAACAACTCTCTGCAGAACGACCTTGATCAGTGCAAACGTCAGCCTAAGACTGTAGCAACAACGACCAACCTGCAACCTACCGTTCTCTTCAAGCAAGGTAAGAGCACAATCGCTGTAGATCAGTACGCTCCGATCTCTCTGATCGCTAACTACATGAAGAACCACAAGGATGCAAAAGTTGAAATCCGCGGCTATGCTTCACCAGAAGGAAATCCGGAACTCAACCAGAGACTTTCGCAGAACCGTGCTAACGCAGTAAAGAACGCACTTATCAACAAGTACGGCATCGCTGCTGACCGTCTTTCTGCTATCGGTATGGGTGCTACCGACAAACTTTTCGAAGAAGTTGAGTTCAACCGTGTAGCAACATTCAACGACACGAAGAAATAAACCATATTTGTTTTTTCATCATAAAAAAAAGTCCCGTTCAATTCTGAACGGGACTTTTTTTTTGACTATACCCTACTCCTGTCTCCTTTCCCTGATAAGTTCGGGAGAGGACTTGCCTGTCAGATGCTCCACTTCGAGTCGGATCATCAGCATCCGGGAAAAACCATGCTCCAATTCTCGTCGCAAACCTTCTTCATCATCCGGGTTATACTTGTTGCCTAGCAGACGGGCAGCCGCCATTTTCTCCTCTTCCGCTTCAATAATATGAATGCGGCCAAAGACGATTACACTGCATAAGCCCATATTTTAGTATTCACTTCTACATATTAGTGAAGATTTATTGATTTTTAGATATTTACAAAAAACTAATATGAAAAATATACTCGTTTTTAAATAAAATATACTATTTTTACACAAGTGAACATAAAATAATAGGCCTATGTAGAATATCAAGTCAAAGACATATTGATAAAAAGCGTTAGCTTGTAGTAATTCTTATTTTCTGAAATCGCCAATTTAAAGAAATTCCCAAGAATCTACAAAGTTGATGCCTGCGCTTAGTGGGCTTTTACTTTTGTATTTGGGAATCTGGTGTTTGGCGATACCAAGAAAATAGATACAAGGTAAATAGTCCACGTTTTTTATTTGTCTATTCCTCAAAACATTTGGACTAATTGTTGAAAAAATAACTTAAAAATATTTTCATATGAAAAAACTCATATTAAGCATTGCAATATTGGGATGTATAGCTCTTTCATCTTGTACTGTTAATTACATGAAAACTGACCTATTAAAACAGAATTATGAAAAGAAAATAAACAACACTGGTTTTCTAAGTAAGGCTTTGTTCAAGACTGATAAGAAGAAAAAAGACACCTATGAAAACGTAAAGGTTTATATGAATGAGAATGAAGCCGGCAAAGACTTTGAAGTAGTAGCATATGGTGCATATACTCCTTTGATTCTCCCATTGATAAGACCAGAGCGTCCAAGACTAGAAAAATATTTATTGTGGAAAGCGGCACGTAAAGCACGCAAATTAGGTGCAAATGGTGTTATTATAGATACTAAGAATCATTTTCGTGTTATAAAAATTAAATAACTACCGAATTATCTTTAATTTGTAAGAAATGCTATTCTTGTTGAGTAGCATTTCTTATTTTTTTACTATTATCCTAAAAATCCAATAAGTCATAGCAATGCATAATTTCTTCTTTCCGCAATCCTAGATAGCGTTTAGTTATTGCTATATTACTGTGATTGAATAACTCTGACAACATAACTAGCGCCATTTCGCCATTACTATCTGCCATTTCATGCACATGCCGACCGAATGTAGATTGCTCCAGGACAGAAATACTTTCCTCTTCCAACATCTGCTGCCTTTTACGTCTCATTTCTCTGAATTCTTCCATAGTCTTCATTCTCTGATATCTGGCAGTTTTTACTTTGTAAACAAAAAAAAGGCAGAACCCAATTCCCTGGTTCTGCCTTCTGAGTGTCTTTTACTCCCACTCAATCGTTGCCGGTGGTTTGGACGAGATGTCATAGACAACGCGGTTGACACCCTTCACCTTGTTGATGATTTCATTCGAAACCTTTGCAAGGAAGTCGTAAGGCAGATGTGCCCAGTCAGCGGTCATAGCATCGGCAGACGTGACAGCTCGAAGTGCGACCGTATTTTCATACGTGCGCTCATCTCCCATCACCCCTACACTTCGAATAGGCAAGAGAATAGTTCCTGCCTGCCAGACATCATCATACAGACCAGATTCTTTCAGACCTCGTATATAAATATCGTCCGCATCCTGCAGTATACGTACTTTCTCCGGCGTCACTTCTCCCAAGATTCGGATGCCAAGACCCGGACCTGGGAACGGATGGCGGTTGATGATGTTCGATGTCATGCCTAGAGCACGTCCGACGCGGCGCACTTCGTCTTTGAATAACAGTCGCAATGGCTCCACCAACTGCAGGTGCATCTCTTTCGGCAGACCTCCTACATTATGATGCGATTTGATTGTCATACCCGTGATGGAGAGCGACTCGATCACGTCCGGATAGATAGTCCCCTGTGCCAGCCATTTGACATCTGTCAGTTTCTTTGCTTCTTCATTGAAGATATCAATGAAGCCCTTACCGATAATCTTACGCTTCTTCTCCGGTTCAGTCACACCCTTGAGTTCTGCATAGAATTTCTCTTTCGCATCGACACCGATAACGTTCAACCCATAGGACTCATATTCCTTCAAGACGTCTGTGAACTCGTTCTTTCGCAACAAGCCGTTATCAACAAACACACAAGTCAGATTATGGCCGATAGCACGGTTCAGGAGAACTGCCGTCACGGAGGAGTCAACCCCACCCGACAATGCCAATATCACTTTATCATCTCCCAACTGCTCCTTCAAGTTCTTTACCGTCTCGTCGATGAAGGAAGCCGAATCCCAGTCGCGTGAACAGCCACAGATATTCAAGAAATTGGAGAGTATCTGATTTCCGCATTTCGAATGGAACACCTCCGGATGGAACTGAACGGCCCAAGTCTGTTCACCACTGATACGATAGGCTGCGTTGGTTACACTGTCTGTGGACGCTATGACCTCCGCTCCATTTGGCAGCTGTGTGATCGTATCTCCATGCGACATCCAAACCTGCGCACCGTTATCCACGCCATGTAGCAATGGATCACCTTCCTTTACTCCCTGAAGGTTGGCACGACCGTATTCCCTCGACCCTGCCTTTTCCACCTTTCCTCCATACGTGTAGGCAATGAATTGCGCTCCGTAACAGATTCCCAGCAAAGGATAATGGTTGCGGATGGCGCTGAGGTCCGTCTTGAACCCTTGTTCGTCATGCACCGAGAATGGGGATCCAGATAGGATGACGCCCTTGATACCTTCGTCTCCAAACGGAAATTTGTTGTAGGGAAGAATCTCGCAATACTCATTCAGGTCACGGATGCGACGAGCGATGAGCTGCGTAGTTTGCGAACCGAAGTCCAAGATAATTATCTTCTCTCTCATAAAAATTATAGGTGTTGGTTTTTTGTTTTCTTTCTTATCTGCATCAGAACGAATAGGAAATTCCTATCAGCCCGTTAAACCCGTTGACCTCATAGCCGAGGTATTGCTCGTAATGCTGATGCAGTATGTTATTTAACTTGATGAACATAGACACCCTGGAGGAATGAGTGTAGAAAAAGCCCAAGTTCAGATCATAAATATTCTTCAGGTTCTTTTCTCCCCCGTCCAGTTTGCGTGCTTCACGACCCGTTGCTATATACGTATTCAAGTTCGCGGCCATTCGTTTCCCTAAATGAAGTGTCGTCCCCAGATTGAACTCGAAACTCGGCATGTTATAGGCTTCCATCCCCCTTTCATCCACGTCCCAACTGTTATACTGTGCCAGCAAAAGAAAATCCAGCATCTGATTGAAGTTGTACGTGACACGGAATGAGGGTGTGAACACCGAGGCATCGGAATAGACTGGTGCAAAAACGTTGGCATAACCAAACTGACCGGACTGTTCCACGATTTCGTTTACGAAAAAGTACTGATCCTCTATCTTACGATAACGAACCGATAGGTCCGTCAGCAAATTATACAGCAACTTGAATTTCAGTCCGGCACGCAAGTCAAATGGAGTGTACGTATTATCTATCTTCGTATTCAAGTTTGCATAGTGATTCGTTTCCACGATTTCGGCCAAGGAATTGGTCTTGTAATCTCCTCCTATCTCTCCATATACAAAGAACAAACGCGGAACCAGCGCAAAAATTCCCTTTATGTCTGCCGACGGGGCAAAGGATTTCCCTTCTGTCGAGAATCGGCCGTTCACGCCAATACGCAGGTTCCATCGCTCCTGCTCAAACTGGAAGTAAGGATTCAGTGTCACTACCGTGAAGCCGTCCTGATGCACTGTCTGACTCTCCACCTGACCGTCATCATAGGCAAAGTTCTTCATATTGAAACCGATACCCCAGTGGTTCTCGTCCAACAGACGGTCGTATAACAGGCTGGTATTCACGCGATGCTCAGTCAATCCAGCATTTGGTAGAAATCCGTCGTAGTCAAGCGAGGCCGAGATTCGGTTCAGGAGATCCGTGGAGGTGAAGGTCTTATATCCTATAGAAGCGCCGAAGGTGTGGATACCGGCTTCGCTTTTGAAAAAATCTTTTCCCAGAAACGCATCGGACTGTATCGAATAGAGCAGGTCGGACGACAGTTTATTATCACCGTAGTAGTTGAATCCCCGGTATCCATAAGAACCCTTCAGGAAGAAATCACCATTGGTAAAATGACGGTCAAAGGCCAGACCGACATCCGACTTATGATGACGTCGCTTACTCAGCATTCCCTTATGATGCGCATCAAATCCGAAACTATATTTCGGCTTGTCAACAATCGGAAGAACCAGATCCCCCAACGTGGACCAGCAATTTCCGAACCCCAGACGCAGATAACCGTTTTTGTCATCATAGTACTGAGGATTTCTCAAACGAGCTGCCTCCAACGTACGCACCTGATATTCAGGATCCATGGCTACCGAATAGTCAGAGTAACGGATTGGTTCCTGATGGATCACCGGTTCACTGACCGATGGCATCTGGCTGATCTTGCCGGCATCACGTATGGTCGGCGTATAAGCCTTTTCTATCGTTATGTCTTTGCGGATGACTACAGAATCCTCACTCTGTGCCCATGATATCAGGGGCAGCAGGGATAGCAGAAAAGGGTATATATATTTCATGATGGATTGCATCTTGCTCTCTTATGATTTAGTTCTCTATTGTTTCACTCTCACGTGCCGCGATATTCTCAAGTCGTTCTTTGATCAGGTCCTGAATCGAATCCTCTCGTGTATAGTTGGCTTGAAGCGAAAGCAAATACTGTTTCGCCTGGAAATCATCCCCTCTCTTGATATAGATGTCTGACAACAAGACAAACGCACGCGCCAACCAATACTGATATGGTGTACCATTTGAAATGAATTCGGTAATTTCTTTTTCTGCTTTTTTGTCATTGCCGTTCGTGAACCAATAGTCAGCTACCAGGTATTTCGATTCGGCACCATAAGCCGTCTTCGGCTCTTTCGCCAACGACTCCAAGTGTGGCAGTGCGTTCTCATCCTGTCCCGTTTGCATATATGCCTTGGCCACGTAATAATGAGCCTCTCTCTTCAGTTCTGCATCCGACTTGCTGTCCGCAAGCAACTGCTCACCGATCTCAATCGTCGAGGCAGCATCATTCACCAGATAACTGCTACGCAGCACTCCCACCTTGGCAATCGTTACATTCTCCGGATCCTGTGCTATCTCTCTCAATTTTCCAAACGCATTGAGCGAGGCTTCATAATCCTGTTTGTCATACGTAATCTGCGCCAAACGCACAAGCGAGGTCTCCATATACGGATTACCCTGTTTCTGTACCAAATCGGCATACTGTTGACGGGCATCGTCGTCGCGGTGACGGGAATAATAGCAATCTGCCAAGTAGTATTTTGCGTTCAGGCAATTAATCGTATTCGACGTTCCGCAAAAACGGGCTATGTAGTTCTCAAAAGCAGCAATTGACGAAGTCGTATCACCACGCATATACAGGCGCTCCGCCGCCAGGTACGTCAACGAATCCTCACGGCTGGCATCCGTTGTGACAATAGTCGTTCCCAAGGAACGCGTGTAGTCAAAATACTCACTTACATTATTCTGCTCGACATAAATTCCCTCCATGGACTCCAGTGCCGTCTTTGTCTCCACACTGTTTGGATAGTTCGTCACCACCTGCTTATAGGACTCAATTGCCTCGGCATCCTTTCCTTGATTGTAATACAACATACCGATCTCAAGAGCCGCCTTACGTGACAAAGGTGAGTTCGGATAGTGGGCAATCAGATCCTTATACGACTCGATTGCACTCATCGGTTGGTTGCTCAAAACCTGGGCACGACCTATCTCATACCGCGCATCGTCCTGATACTCCGATTTCGGATAGTCCCGCACCAGTCGTTTCAAGCAAGCAATCTTGCTGGTATAGTTCTTGCGCAATCCCTGCACATAACCTCGTTGAAAAGTCGCATAGTCAGCATTGGGACCCGCATACTCCGCTGACTTAGTGTAGTATTTCTCCGCATTGACAAGGTCTCGCGTTGAGAAATAACAGTCACCAAGCCTGTTCAATGCATCCGCATAGAGGTCGGTCTTCGTTTCCGGTTCCGATTGGATATAGCGAAGGAAATACATTTCAGCGTCTGCCCACTTCTTCTCGACAAAATAGGTGTAGCCAAGATGGTAATTCGCCTTATGATAGTCTGCAAATTCCTTTGCACCCTTAGCATTCAGGAATTGTTTGAAGTCATTTCTAGAGCGTACGTAGTCTTTTTGACGGTAATATGCCTCACCACGCCAGTACAGCACCTGTGCCACGTCAAAATTGGCAGAACCAGCCTTCTCTGACTCATTAAAGTGAGCGATGGCAGAAACATAATCCTCCTTCACGAAGTCTTCCGTTCCCAACTGAAAGAGGATATAGGCTTTCGCATCCTGCATCTCCGGCGTCAGGCGCGACAGTTTTGCAAGCGATTCACTGGCTGCCGCATAGTTCTTTGTCGTCATATAGACCGCCACAAGGCGCTCATACACGTCATCCCTGTATCGTGAATTCGGATATTGTTCCAGGAATTCATTGAACGCCTTCACCGACTCTCCGAATGGAGCTGTGGTTTCGTAGGTAGTCAGCGCATAGTTATACGCTGCCTCCTCTCGTGCCTCCTTGTCGAACTCCATCTGCGATGCCGACAGATACGCCATACGTGCATTCTCTTTCTGACCTAAAGCAACATAACTGTGCCCTATGTGCAGATACGCGTTCTGCGAAAGGCTGTCCTTTTCGCTCGTCACCTTTGACAGACGATTGACGGCATCCCCGTAATTTTCAGTTTTGAAATACGACATTCCAAGGATATACATGTCACTGCGCACCACCTTCTTGCTCAGTCGCTCATAGTGATTCATGGCAGTAATCGTCTTCGCATAGTCACCCTGCTGATATGCGCACTCGCCCAATATACGGTATATCTCCGCATCATTAGGATTGTTCGCCCCACGCGAGAGTATCTTCTCACAATAAGGCAACAGACGGTCATAGTCTTTTTTCTTATAGTAAATTTGGGAAATGTAATACGGAACGAAACCTTCATACTCCGGTTCGTCCTCTATCGATAGGAAACTGGACAAAGCAGCATCATAATCTCCCTGCGCATAATTACAATACGCATGATAATACGATGCCGATGCCTTATACTTAGACGAACCATGCATCACATTCGCAAACTGGTTCTTTGCCTGATTATAGTCCTTCTTCTGAAGGTAGGAATATCCTTTGTTGAATTTCAGTTCAGCTTTCTTCTCCTGCGTGAGGTGACGGACTTCCACATGGTCGTAATAATCCATCGCCTTGTTGTACTGATGCTGACGGAAGGCGATATTTCCCAGCATCAGGTAACAGTTGTCTTCGAACGGCGATTGCGGATAACTGCGTAGATACTGTTTCAGAAGAGCCTCTGCGTCCTCTCGCTGCATCGAATAAGCGCCACTCGCCATATAGTAATGTGCCTCCTGCAACAACTCCGGATGAGTCTCCGCATTCCGGTTTTCTATAAAATTCTCAAAATAACGTTCGGCTATCGAATATTTCTGCTGCACATACAGTTCCTTCCCCTCATAAAAGTCACGGTCCGGATTTGAATAGGTGTACGTCTCCTGACCATAGGCAGACACGACAGAAACGATAACAATTGCCAGGATCTTGATTCTTTTCATTGTGCGATATAAATTGCTCGTCAGCATAAACAATAACGATACGATGTCATCCCGAAAACAGACATCAAGTACACGAAACCCGACTGTTGCCACGCACCGTTTCCGACACGAAACGCATCAGGCATATTAACTCGCAAATTTACGTTATTTTTCCAGTATTTCCCTATGATTCTGCAGAAAAGTAACGGCCTTACGGATAGACGATAATCCTATTTTTTGCACGTCGATTTCCCGCAGCGGAACAAAGCGAGCCTCCGACACGTCGTCCGATGGCACAAACGATTCCGAACCTTCCACCTCACATCGAAAAAACAAATCGGTAGTCCGGACATCCACCGAAGAGAAAGCATACACGTTCGGCTGCGAAAAAAGGTAGTGTTTCACACGGATTTTCAACGACAATTCCTCCTTCACCTCCCTGACCAGGGCTTCCTCCGGAGTTTCGTCAAACTCGACAAATCCACCTGGCAAATCCCACATTCCCTTGTATGGCTCTTCTGCACGCCTTGTCAGCAGGAGAGATTCTCCCTTCATAATCACCCCAGCCACCGCTGTAGCACAGTTCAAATAGAACGTAAAACCGCACTTCTCGCATTTCTTCGAACGCTCATCATTTACCACAAAACCAGCATGCCCGCATTTCGGGCAGTATTGCATGACACTAAGCGGATGACCAGTCTCTCCTTGATATTTTTTCACCTGTTTGATATGCTTTTAGTAAATTATTCTTTATTTTTGTGCCTGTAAGATATACGAATATAAAACAATTTTCATACAATGAACAATCTCTTGTTAAAACTTTGCGGCACTATCGTCGTTCTCATCGGTGTCCTTATCCTGGTTTTGCATTCCTTCAAGGTATTGCCGGACAACAACATCGTTCTTTCGGTGGCAGGAATCATCATTATCATAGGCATCGTACTCTACACGATTATCAACAAACGCCTGAAAGAATAAACAGGCATATTATTCGAATCACACATTCAAAGCGGGATGAACTACCTAGTTCTTCTCGCTTTTTTCATATCCTCTCCTTCTTTCCCACCCTGTCCTCTACATCATCATCTTTCCTCTCTGTTTTCATGACTTTATAGAGTTCCTTCCTTCTTTCCTCTACTATTTCATTTCTCTATGTTCCTACCCTTTCATGACATTCAATCGAACAAACTTTTTCGACTCACTTCCTTTGTCACTGTTTTTTTTGCTACCCTTTTCAACACTACACTTTTTGATTAAACATATTGACTCAGACTTTCTCTTTCTTCCGAACGGCGTTCATTATCTCATTTCATCACTGCTTCACTTAAGTCCCCAACTTTCACCTGTATACACCCTATCTCTCTATCCACTTATTTATTCAGACAACAGCCTCTTATATCTATCCATCTCCGCTAGTACTCGTAAGAGAATCGGAACATAAGACAAAAAGAGGGATGAGACCACAGCCTCATCCCTCTTTTTTTTATATCTACTAAGCAAAGTCTTTCCTAATAGGACTTTCCTCGTTCGCTAGCCGAATAATTGATCTTCAGTGCATATGCTCGACGCAGTGCCTGCTTAATATCCGTGATAATACCCATCTTCGTATCTCGGTCAGCTTTGATCGAAATAACCATCTGGTTAGGATCGTCACCCGTGATCGTCCCACGCTCCTGAGTTACATACTCTTCCAACTGGCTGACATCAGCAAAAGCATCATCCAACTGCAGACGTGTCTCCGATCCGTATTTAGCGATCAGATCCTGACGTGGCTGACCTACGTATACGTAACGCACCAGCGATTTCTTCTCCAGTTTGGTAAGTTCCGTTGCTTCAGGCACACGGATGCTGACCATGTAGGTCACCTCCTTCATGGATGTCGTTGCCATAAAGAAGAACAACAACATGAAGATAATGTCAGGCAGCGATGCCGTGCTGATCTCTGGAAGTTCACGACCTCCGTCTTTTCTGAATCTTGACATGTTTATTGCCCTCCATAGTTTTTAGGTTCCGCTTCCGAAATCTTCATAGGATATACATCCGAAATGATATCCTGCTGTTGCTGAGTACAAGCGTTGTAATGAGCCCCAAATTTATTGAGAGCCAATTCATCACGCAACTCGTTATAGGCAGCGACCAACTCATTCTGCACTTCTATGTATGCCTGATAGTCTGTTCCACGGTCATTTTGGAGAGAAATCACATGATCTTTTGCCACATTGACTACTCCAATTTCCGGGAACTTCACCGGTGTAATCACCGGAAGAGTCGGATCGTTCGTCGGATTCGTAATGAACTCCTTCACTGTCTGCTTCAACTCCTGAATAGCAACTATGTTATTTCCCGCCAGAATCTGATTCTGACTATTGATGAGGATGACAAGTACGTTCCGTCTGTTCACCTCAACGTCAGGTTGCTTCTGCCCCGGTGGCAGTGGTGGAGGAAGACGTCTCGACAATCCGCTGTTTACATTCATGGACGTCGTGACCAGAAAGAAGATCAACAGCAGGAACGATATATCGGCCATAGAACTGGCGTTGATGCCAGGGACTTTTCTCTTTGCCATATCTTAATTCCCCTCGTTATTAATTTACTTCTTGATAAACTTGATTGCAAAGGAGGCTACAATGCCTAAAAATGCAATAGCAGAAAGCACATAGACGGTGTAGAGGCACATGTCCGTAAACTGAGCCCAGAATCCGACATTGTCTGTTCCTTCATAGCCGATGATATCCAGTTTCTCTCCGCTTCCGATCAAGAAGGTAATAAGAAGAAGGACAATCAAGCCAGCCGCATACAGAAGAGAGCGGATTGCAGAGGTCTTGTCGGTTTTGAATTTGATCATATATTGCTTGACCACAGCAACAATCGTGGCGATTGATACAAAGGCAACAAGTATATAGGACCAAAATAGTACCGGATTCGTAAACGTAGGCACAGAGAAGGAGTCTCCGGCAACATCTATCGTATCATCACCCGTTACAGCATAGAACAGGAACACCAATACGACCGACAGGGCAAGCAATACCCAAAGTACATATTTTGAAATTTTCTCCATGATACTCTAAATTTAAAAGATTTGTCTATATCCCATTTCCAGGGATGAGGGAGGATGAGGTATACGGATTACGCCTTTTGCTCCTTGTTGTATTTTACAACAACGTCAAGCAGAGAGATAGACGCGTCTTCCATGTCATTCGTAATAGACTCAATCTTCGAGAGGATGAAGTTGTAGAACAACTGGAGAATAACGGCAACGATAAGACCCGTTACAGTGGTCAACAAGGCAACCTTGATACCGCCTGCTACAACCGTTGCGGAGATGTCTCCTACCTGCTGGATCTTGTCGAACGCCTGGATCATACCGATAACCGTTCCCATGAATCCCAACATAGGAGCCAAAGCGATGAAAAGTCCGATCCAAGAAAGGTTCTTTTCGAGAAGACCAGCCTGAACGCCACCATAGGATGTAACCGTCTTTTCTACAACGTCAATACCCTCATCATAACGGGAAAGACCCTGATAGAAAATCGAAGCTACCGGACCACGGGTATTGCGGCATACTTCTTTTGCTTTCTCAACGCCACCCTCGTTGATTGCTTTCTCAACGTCTGCCACCAATTGTTTGGTATCAACAGAAGCAAGACTCAGGTAGATAATACGCTCTATAGCCAATGCCAAGCCGAAAATCAAACAGAAGGCAACCAATGCCATGAAGCCAGCACCACCTTCGATGAATTTCTGCTTCAATACTTTGTGAATTCCTGCATCTTCTGCTGGAGCCTCTTCAGCTACTGCCTCTGCTGCTGCTTCTGCTGCAGGTGCTGCTGCACTGTCAACTGCCTCTGTAGCTGCTGCTGCCGCACTGTCCTTTGGAGCCTGAGCAGCAACGTTGGACATACCGAAGGCAAAAAGACCCAAAACGGTAATGATTGCAATGACTTTTTTCATTTTTGTCAGAATGTTAAGTTAATACTATTTGTTTATTCTATTTTCTTATTAGTTTTTTTTGCGGAGAGACGGGGATTCGAACCCCGGATACGCTTTTGGCGTATACACGCTTTCCAGGCGTGCCTCTTCAGCCACTCGAGCATCTCTCCTTTCGTTTTACGGCATCCTTTTCTATTTTCCCTTTCTGCGGAAACTGCTTCTCGTTATTCTGTTCAAAGCAGGGATCCTTTCAAGTGAACGGTTACGGTACCGCTTTTCTACTTCATGCTCGCAAAGGTAATATTTTTAAGACTTTCTCGGCATTTTCTGACGTTTTTTTTACTATTTCCGCTTCATCTTTTTTATAAATTTCTGATAACTTGCGGATTACAAAAGTCAAATAAGAAGGTTCATTTCGTTTTCCCCGGTAGGGAACAGGCGTCAAATACGGAGAATCGGTCTCCAATACAATTGAGTCCAGCGGAATTCCAGAGAGTTCTTCCGGCAATCCTGCTTTCTTATAGGTCACTACTCCTCCTATTCCCAAACAGAAGTCTCCCTCCGAGAGGATCAGTTCCGCTTCTTTCCTTGTTCCGCCAAAACAATGCCAGATGCCACGTTCGCATCGCATATTGCGAATACAGTTCAGTGTATCCTCAAAGGCATTCCGTGAGTGTACAAGTACTGGAAGATTCATTGCTTTTGCCCATTCCATCTGTTGCTCGAAAACTCGTATCTGCAGGTCTTTCCCGCTATCATCCCAGTAATAGTCCAAACCTATCTCCCCGACCGCACAATAAGAGCGACTCTGGAGATGAGCATGAATCACTTCCAGATTCTCCGTCGCGTGTTCTGTCAACTCTGTCGGGTGAAGTCCCATTGCAGCATGACAATGCTCCGGGTCGTTCTCCGCCATGCGGTGCAACCGTTCAATAGACTCTACGTTGATGTTCGGCAGAACAAAATGTTCCACTCCCGCCGCTCGGGCTCTTGACATCATCTCGTCTCGGTCCTCGTCATATTCCGGCTCAAACAAGTGACAATGCGTGTCTATAATCATGGTTTTTTTTCATTAAAAAAAGAAGGCAGGAAAACGCCATGCGCTTTCCTGTCCTCTCTTTAGATTTTATGGTTATGTTCGTATCACTGCATTTCTTTAGTTGACACGATACTCCACCTTCACATTCTTCACTGGGTGGACAGGGTCGTTGTTGATGACACTCAGCACACGCGACACCTTCGCATTGGTTGCCTGTCCCTTAGCATTGATTTTCACCTTGACCGCAAGCGACTTGCCCGGAGCGATTCCCTTGGTTGGGGTCTTCACAACCAGGTCATCCGATCCGCTGCTGATTTTGCGCAGGTAAAGCGGACGCTGTCCTCTGTTGGAGATGGTCAAGACGAACTTCTTCGTTCCGTTGACAGCAACGTCCCCGGCGTCCATCTTTTCCGTCACGACGATAATAGGAGCGTTAGCCTCATCCTCCTTGGTGAACTTCTCCTTGATATTGGCCGTCGTGTGCAGCATTTGAGGAGTCTTATTCTCTGTCGTCACGAAAGAGATATCCGTGCGCTTTGCCCCCCAGTCTTTGGCCTTTGCTCCATCGAAAGTAACATCCAGGTTCGTCCATTCGTTTGCCGTCAGCCGTTTAGGAGCAACGCTGATGTAGCTTGGCAGGTTGACGAAGGTCACGGTCTGTTCTTTGTTCGTTGCATTCGCTACTGGGTATTTGACAGTAACTGTCTCTGTATTATTGACGTCGCCGAAATTGATATTTTCATTTTTCACTCGAATAGAGCCCTTGACAACCGGATATGCCGACTCTATCTTCTGCCCCTTCGGCGTAACCGTTCCCTTTATAGTCAGGCGTTTTTCCGCAGGAGCATTCGACTTGACCGTAATGGTTTTAGTAAAGGCACCAGGGCGTCCGGAGGTCGAATAGCGAACCAGGATTGAACCTCGTTGTCCCGGTTTGACCGGTTCACGGTCCCACTTCGGCGTAGTACATCCACAGGAAGCTCGGACCGAACTCAGTATCAGATCCGCCTTTCCGGTATTTGTAAAGAAAAACTCATGAGTGACCGAGTTGCTTTCTTCCTTGACGGTACCGAAGTCATACGACATCTCGTCAAACTCAATCTCTGCCTGTGCGCCGTTATTCGCTGGCGCGGTGTTCTGTGCCACCGCCTGACTAATGACCAGCAGAAGCACACACAATGCTGTTACAGTTTTCTTCATCGGTATATGATTTTATTTATTTGGTTGACTTTGATTTCGGTACTACATTTCCCTTTATAGTCAAAACCTTACGTTCTTTATTAGCTTTGACGGTTATCGTCTTCAGGAAGGGTCCTGGCCGTCCGACAGGATTATAGGTAACCGTGACCGTTCCCTGAGCTCCCGGAGCAATTGGTTCACGAGTATACTCGCGGGCCGTACAGCCACATGAAGTGGTTACATCAGTCAGGATAATCGGTGCGGTGCCCTTGTTCGTAAACGAAAAGACGTACGAAACCTTTCCAGCTTCCTCTTTGATGGAACCGAAGTCGTGTGATGATTCTGCAAATGCGATGTCATTGCTCTGAGCCATCAGAAGAGTTGACAGAAAAACAAATGTAAGTAAGAACAAGCTCTTTTTCATATCAAATAGTTTATTTTCAATAGGCCTTTTTTGAGCCATGGCATAGTTCGAGTAAACTCGACCTCTGCTCATCTGGCTTTCAAAAAAGGTTCAATTTCATTAGTCCTTTTTTCGCCATGGCAAAGTTCAAACAAGTTTGACTTTGCTCATCTGGCTTAACAAAAAGGTTCCTTTTATTGAAGAAATTGCGCAAAGATAAAAATTATTCCTCAGAAAGAAAATCAATATCCCTTTTGCTATCTTTGTCAAGCAAATTTATTGCCAAATGAAGCAGAATCTGGATTTTTTAAACGATTTCTTCCACAAACAAGTCTCCGAAGTGCAGGATTACGTATGCGCCATCTACCACGAGCTGCATGCCCATCCGGAGATTTCCTTCCACGAGAAAGAGACAGCATCTCGCATCTGTCGTGAGCTCACGGCGATGGGTGTCCCCTTCCGAAAGGACATCGGCGGCGACGGCATCCTCGCCCGAGTAACGTTCGGCAATGCATCTGCGCGTTGCTTTGCCCTAAGGGCTGACATGGATGCATTGCCTATCCAAGAGGAGACTGGCCTGCCATTTGCTTCGCAAACACCAGGTCTCATGCATGCCTGTGGTCATGATTCTCACATGGCTTCCCTTCTGGGTATTATCCGGGTTCTCCTATCCGTCCGAAACCATTTTCCCGAGCGTCTGAACGGTACGGTGCTGTTCATCTTTCAACCCGGAGAGGAGCAGGATCCAGGCGGGGCCTCTCTCATGCTTGACGACGGCGTGTTCGATCGTCTCCAACCCGATTTCATCGTCGGACAGCACTCCTCACCCGACCACCGTGTCGGTGATGTCGTATTCGGAGAGGGCCAGGTCATGTCCAGTGCGGATGAGCTGCACCTGACCGTCACCGGCAAGGGTGGTCATGGAGCAAGACCTCATCTCGTCAACGACACCGTACTCTGCGCAGCGCAGATCATCGTCTCGTTGCAACAGGTTGTTTCGCGCCTCAGCAACCCCTTTTCACCAACCGTCGTCTCGTTCGGTCGTTTCATTGCTGACGGCTATACCAATATCATACCCGACGAGGTACACCTATCCGGCACCCTACGCACGACCGACGAACAGTGGCGCAAACAGGCACGGGAAACCGTATTGCGCATTGCCCAGAAGACGGCTGAGGCCTACGGCTGCAGTTGTACCATGAAAAAGATGAACGGTTATCCAGCCGTATTCAACAACCCAGACGTAACCCGTCGCATGAGAGGCTTCGCCGAGGAGTATCTCGGGGTTGCACACGTAGGCGAGATGGCCCGCAAGATGACGAGCGAGGATTTTGGTTTCTTCTCCCAAGCCTACCCTTCCACCTTTTTCCGATTTGGGGTGCTGGGTAACGCCAACCCCACCTGTGGCGGACAGCACACCGCCACGTTCCTGATTGACGAGGAAGCCTTTCTGACCTCCGTGGGAGCCATGGGCTGGATGGCCCTGCGTAGCCTGATGGAGTGAGTTTTTTATTTGATGTTTTTTTGTTACATTTGAGACATATATAACCTTCTGCGCTATGGCTTTTCAACTGGACGAATTGGACCGGAAGATCCTGAGTATGGTAGTGGACAATGCCCGTATTCCGTTTCTCGAAGTGGCACGTGAATGTGGTGTCAGCGGAGCCGCCATCCACCAACGAATACAGAAACTGCTCCATGTAGGAGTAATCAAAGGCAGCGAGTTTGTCATCGACACCTACAAGATGGGTTACAAGACCTGTGCGCTACTGGGTGTTGTGCTCAACGACCTAAGTTTCATGCCAGAGGTCGTTAAAGCCATTGAGAAAATCCCGGAAGTAGTTGAGTGCCACTATGCTACGGGGAAGTACGCCCTATTCATCAAAGTATATGCACGCGACAACAGACACCTTCTCCACCTCATCCTCGACCGCATAGCCCCTATTCAGGGGATTCTCACGACCGAGATGTTCCAGACCTCCCTGGACGAGGTTTTCAAGCGCCAGCTCCGTGTCTTTGACGAGGAAGCTTGGAACGAATTTCCTGCCGACTGCGACGAAACGAAGAAGTAAGCCTTTTCACTGTAAAGATTGGAAGAAGCTCTTTTACACTGAAAAAACAGACATTTACTTAAGCACAAAAGCTCCGACAAGGCCAAGCACCTCATTGTTCATGGCGATGTAAAGACTTGACAAGGTGCTTTTGTTCTGATACACAGATACTTTGAATACTGTTAGGGTACGATGAGAGCATAAATGTTCATCTTCAATAGTCCTTTTCTCGCCTCAGCATAACCCAAATAATTTTGGCTTCTGCTTTCGGCTTAACGAAAAGGTTCATCTTCAATAGGCCTTTTTTGAGCCATGGCATAGTTCGAGTAAACTCAAGCTCTGCTCATTTGGCTTTCAAAAAAGGTTCCCATAAAAAATGGCATATAAACAACCGGAAGCAGGAAGCCCGAGACAGATAGTCCCGAGCTTCCTGCTTCGTATGGGAAAATGTCTTTTTTTCTTTCAGTCCTCCATTTCGAAGAGACTGTAGAATCCCGTCATCGTGAACACGTTACGGATGCTGTCGTTGATCTTACGGACAATCACCTTTCCACCCTTTGCAGACGCCTCCTTCCGGAGTGTCAGAAAGAGTCGCAAGCCCGACGAGGAGATGTATTCCAGGTTCGTGCAGTCCAACACAATGGTGCGGTCTGCACTCTTAGCGATGCGTTCAAACTCTCCGGAGACCTCGGCTGCTGCCGCCGTATCGAGTCGTCCTGTCAGTCCGACGTATAATTCCTTCTCACTTTCTTTGATCTCTATGGTCATTTCTCTGTACTTTTTATGTATTTCAATATGATTTCCACGGCATCGTCCTCCGTCATGCCGGCGACATTGAGCACCAAGTCGTAGTTTCGTGCGTCGTAGCGACTCACGCCCGCAAAACGACGGGTATAGGTCTCCCTAGCCTCATCAATACGGTTCAAGGCGGCTTCAGCCTGTGCCTCCGTCAGGTTCTGTTTAGTAACAAAACGACGGATACGGTTTTCCTTCGCGTTTATAATCATCACACGAACCTTATTCGGTTCCTGTCTGAATATGTGGAATCCCATGCGTCCCATAATGACTCCTGAAGACTCACTCACAAGCGCTTTCAGGATTTCCGTCTCGGCACGATACAGCGTTTCCGTCGTTGCCTCTTTTTCCTCGTCTCCATACTGAGACACCTCGTAACGGCGGGTGTAGAAATCCGTCAGTTCCTTCCACCAACTGGTCTTTTTTGCTTTCAGACGTTCTATCTCTGTCTCGGACAGTTGGAACTTCTCTTCCAAAGAGTGTATCAGCGCCTTGTCATAAAAGTTCACGTCCAACCGTTCCGCCAGTTTTCGTCCGATAGTCCTGCCTCCAGATCCCGCTTCGCGGTTAATCGTAATGACATACTTCTGCGATAAATTCATCTTGATCTATTCTTTTTATGTTTACTTATTCATGAATGCCAACTTCCTTGCCACGTCATACTGCATCTCTGCCAGTCGTTCATTGTGAGGCGACTCCCCGTTCAGTACGTCATAGACATGCTTCAGGGCCCGTTTTCCACCACCGTTCTTCAGATGTGCGACGATAATCAGGTTCTGCAGCGAGACGGTCGAGGCGAGGATGTCGATATCGGTATCAGCCAGTTGGTTGAGAGCGAGGTTATAGGCATCCTCTTCGTTCTCGCGGAGGAAGCGTTCCAGATCGCCAATGGTCTGCATTCCCATTTCCTTCAGCAGTGGCAGCATCGGCATCATCGGCATCTCGCGCACCTCCGCCTGATTGATAGAGGCGATACGGTTGGTCAGAGCGTCAAAAGGTCGCAGCGAGAGGTAGCTCTTGAAGCCGTCGCCGTCCAAAGGGATTGACTCGAACTCTCCTTTCTGCATCAGCGACTCCACCTTACGGCGGTAGGTCGCAATGCCGTTCTTGATCCTCACGAACTCGTCGTCCGCCATCTCCAGCATCCCTGCCAGTCGGCTCAGCATGCGGAGATATTCGCGCGGACATTCGATATCGCTCTTATATCCCGTATCGTGCTCCATGCTTGCCCACACGTGTTGCAGGGCGCTGCGCATCTGAATCTCGAAGCGTATCTCATTGAGTTCCGGATGTTCCGCATCCTCATACATCTTCTTCGGGATACGGCAGACGTAGTGCAGCGAGAGGTATCCGAAACTGTCCAGTTCGTGCATCTTGCGCTTATCCACCGAGTTGTCCCAATCGACATCAAACACCTTCCCCACATACGCCGCCACCTTGTCCACGTCGTCGGCATAGAAGAGGATCACCCTCACTCCCAATATATCCGTGATATCTTCCAGAGAGGCGTACTTATGTCCCTTCAGGGCCAACTTTCCCGCCAGGCTCTTCTCTTTCTTCACCCGTGCCTCTACGGCATCCACCATCAGTCCGTTCGACTTCACCAGAGTGAGCAGCCTCGGAACGATGATTTCCTTCATCTTCTCGTACAGAGGCTTTCGCTCACGGTAGTCGTCCATGATCATCTGACAATGGAGATCCAAATCATATTTCAGTTCTTCAGCCATCTTTTTCTTATCCTTTTGAGGTCAAATGCTTCACGAGAGTCAGTCGGTTCTCGCCATTCTTACGTTCGTAGGTCAGTTCGTCCATCAGCTGACGTACCAGGAAGATGCCCAGTCCTCCTATTCCACGTTCCTCGAGCGGCTTGGTGGTGTCTATGTCTTCCGCCTGCGTCGGATCGAAAGGTTTCCCGTAATCGACGATACAGAAGGTCAAGTCATTGCCGTCATACATTGCCGTCAGGTTGATTTTGCCCACAACTCCTTCGGGATAGGCATAGTTCATCACGTTGACTACCGCCTCCTCCATGGCGAGGTTCAACTGCGTCGTTCCCTCCTCGCTCACGCCAGCCTCACGTGCTATGTCATCCACAAACGTCCCCAACAGTGGCACCTGGCGGATATTATTACTCAGCGTCAGCGCATGTCGGACTACCTCATGAGAGGGTTTCTGCCCCTCCCCGAGATACTGGATAGAGAGCATGGTCAGGTCATCACTCTGTTCCGCTCCGTCGGCATGGCGGTGGACGCTATCCAACAGGGACTTCAACTGTTCATCCGGCAACGTCTCCTTCACCCGTTCCAGTTCCTGCTTGAGGCGTTCCTCGCCAAAGAGATCGTGCGCCTTGTTCTCCGCCTCCGTCAGTCCGTCCGTATAGAGGAAGATACTCTCCCCTTTCTTCAGATAGGTATGCTGCGAACGGTACGTCATGTTCGGTTCGATGGCTACGGGCAGGTTCGGTTCCACCTCCAGAGGGCGTACTCCTTCGGCTCCGAGAATGTAGGGTGCATTATGTCCGGCATTGCAGTATTCCACTTCACCCGTTTTCAGATTGAGCACACCGACAAACATCGTGACGAACATATTCTCCGAATTCATATCCGCCATCGACTCATTCAGTGCCTGTACGATTCCGACCGCATGATCCTCCTTAGCGGCGACCATGCGCAGGAGGCTACGCGTCACCGCCATCACCAGGCTCGCCGGAATACCCTTTCCGCTCACGTCACCGATACAGAAAAACAGTTTCTCGTCACGAATGAAGAAGTCGTACAAGTCCCCTCCGACATCCTTGGCCGAAATCAGGGTGCCGTAAATATGCATATCCGTACGTTCCGGATAGGGAGGGAATATCTTGGGAAGCATCGCCATCTGTATGCCGTGTGCGATACGCAACTCACTCTCGATCTTGCCCTTCTCCTCCATGGTGTGTGTCAGTTCCCCTACGTACTGTTTCAGGTGTTCCTGCATGTAGTTCATCGACCGGCGCAGGTGCCACAGTTCGTTCCTGTCCTTCACCTCCGGCAGTGAGACATCGAAATTACCCAGAGCTATCTTCTTCGCCGCAGCCGAGAATCGCCACAGCGGACGCAGCAGGCTACGCATCAACAGTCCGATTACAATGAGCATGATGAGCAGACCGATCGTCGTATTAAACCACATTTCCCCCTTGATGGTCTTCATGTCGGCTTTGATTTCATCCGCATCACATTCCAGCGCAACCGTCCATTCCGACTGATGAATAGGCGAATAATAGAGATATTTCTCCCGGTCCTTGTAATAGAAAGAGTCGAACCCGCGCTCCTTATGCTTCATCTTAACCATGACACTCTCATTGGGAACATACATGCCTTTCGATTTCTCCACCAGGCTCATGGCAGATTCCCTGAGGATATAGTCACGGTTCGGGTGTACGATAAACACCAGGTTACGGTCCATCACGGTCAGTTGAGAGGACGGGTACGGGCGAATCTTCTCTATCTTCTCCGTCAGTCCTTTCAGTCCCATATCCACGGCGAGAACGCCGAGCAACTTACCCTGACCATTGTAAAGCGGCACGCAATAACTACAGATGACGGATCCGTGTACCTCGTGGAAAGGATTACTCCAGCGAGGCTTTGCCTGACGTTTTGTCTCGGCATACCATTCCCGATCATAGTAGTTGTACTTCTCGCTGAGCATCGTATAGCGCAACGAATCGCCGGACCGCATCAGATAAGGCGAGTAGCCGCCCTTCACATCCGGATAGCACTCCGGTTCGAAGGCAAAGGCTATGCCCTGAACATTGGGATTGCACTCCAGATAGCGGCGGCACATATACACTATGATTTCCTTCGACGGCAGGTAGTCCTTTGGAAACTGGAAAGCGACGTTCTGCGCCGACGCCTCGATCAGTTCCAGTTCCTTTTCTATATACAGGATTGACTTATCGAGCTCCAGATTAGCCTTCTGGTGTCCCTCTTTCAATATCTTCTGGGTTGCGAACCACGCCCCCACGCCGAACACCATCGCAAAGATAGCGGCGGCAATCAAGAGCGTCCAGAAACAGATTTTCCTGGTCAGGGAACGCCGAATGTCTATTCGATTGATGTATTTCCTCCAGTCCATCTCTCTCTCCTTTCCATTTATTTCTTACCGAACACGCGTTCGATCAGCGAGACGAACTCCTGATAAGCCTCAGTCCCCGACAGATCCTTCAGAGAATTGGCCAGTCCGCGGTAATGCCATGCGTGCTCCGACTTGTCATGCGTACGGAACAGTGTCCACAGGGATTCACCCTGGCGTTCCCAGTCTCTGGCTATTGCTCGCATATTGCTCAGCTTATCACCCAGAGCCACCATCTTGCCGTCCCTTGATGCCGCAGCGATGCGATCTATCGCTGCCTGCTTACGTGCGTGCCAGCTGCTTGCCTCATCCGCTTCCGGGACTGGCTCGTCGCTTTCGACCTTCACCAAGTCCGCCACGCGGTTGCCGAACTCGCGCCTCAGGTCGTCCTCCGTCACGGAGGTATCTTCCACGGTGTCATGCAGGACAGCCGCAGCCAGCAGTTCCTGGTCCGAGGTCATCGTAGCCGTAATAGCCATTGCCTCCAGCGGATGGATGATATACGGAAATCCCTTTGCCCGACGTTCCGTATTGGCATGCGCCTTTACGGCATACAGAATAGCCTTGTCTAAGAAGGTTGAGTCTAAATAACGGTTTCCCATTTGCCTGTTCTCCTTATAAATGCGTCCGGACTAAGCGTACGGATACATTCCCAAATGTACACTTTTTTTTTGTTTTTCCATCTTTTTTTTTGAGGAGACGTTCCTTTCCGATTGTCTCCTTACACCGACGCTTCCAACCTCTCTGTCGACAAAAAAGAAATCCGCACACTGGGAGAAGAGTGTGCGGATTGGGCGTTGTGCGGAGGATGTACTGCGACTTGTGTAACGGAAGGAGTGAATAGTAAACATTCCCAGGAATATTTTATGCCTACATTACATGCTTTTTTCAGTTGAGGTCTGTCACATGATTGGATTATGATGTATTGAGAATTTCGGCATATAAAAGATGCAGCCCTTTGAGAATTTTGGCATTATACATTCTATTCCTTTGGTAATTGGGATTTTATAGCTATCTTTTGTACCGAATAAAATAAAAAAAATGGCAGAAAAAATCTTTAGGCGTGGCTGACTATAAGACAAAAGAGTTAATTGAAAATCTGAAGTCATCACTTCCTTCTATAGATGATTTGGAGAAGACACTCAACGAATAAAAATAGAAGAAAAAAGTGGTTAATAATTCATTATTCTCAAACCTCTGCTACAGTTTGGCGTACCCTTGTCTTACTTTTGCAGAAAAATCATAGAAATATGGACAACGATAGAGGACAAAGTCTGATAACTAAATACGTCTGGGTGATAGAGACCATCTATCGCAAACGTAAGATCTCGTTCAAAGAACTGAACGAGCTATGGATTCGCGATGACATTAGCAGAGGTGAGGATATCCCCAAACGTACCTTCGACAACTGGAGATATGTCATCCATGACATGTTCGGTATCGACATCGCCAATGAAGGGCGTGGCGAGTACCGATATTATATTGATAATGAAGAGGACATTAGTAAGAACGGACTCCGTTCCTGGCTCTACAATACGTTCTGTGTGAGCAATGCCTTGGCAAACAGCCAGAGCATCAAAGAACGTATTATTCTGGAATACGTGCCGTCTGGTCAGAACTATCTTCAGCCCATCATCGAAGCCATGAAGGAAAACCGGGTGCTAAACATGACTTATCACAGTTATTGGAAGGATGAGGAGAACAACTACGATGTTCAGCCGTATTGTGTAAAACTTTTCCGGCAGCGTTGGTACATGGTGGCTCGTAGCACTTATTCCTATTATTATGAGAAAGGGCCACGCATCTATTCCCTCGATCGGCTCAAATATCTTCATGCAACAGATGAGACATTTGAAATGCCGAAGGACTGGACGGCAGAGGATTTCTTTGACGGCTGCTTTGGAATCATTGTCGAACAGTCTGTGAAGATACAACCAGTTAAACTGAAAGTATCAGCAGGAAAGGCCAACTACATCCGTGACCTGAAGATGCACGAGTCGCAGGAAGAGATAGAACGTAACGAAGAATACAGCATCTTCACCTTTAATCTCCGTCCAGAGTTCGATTTCCAGCAGGAACTGCTTTGGAATGGTGAAGACATGGAAGTGCTTGAACCCTACTGGCTCCGCAAAGAGATGGCAGGTAAGATAAAGAGAATGTGGAACAAATACAAAGAGGACTAACTATGACATTTAATTTCAACAAATACAGTTTTCGTGGCATACAGGATTTATGCCAAAAATATCACAGGCAAATTGTTGCGTCTCCAGACGAGAACAACTTAAAGTACGTACTCGACGGCAGGCGTGTTAGATTCATCAATCCTTTAGGTTATTTTGACTATGCCTATTTCGGAGAGTTTACATTCGATGGCGATGTCATGATTCTTTGGACGAAGAAAATGGAATACGCAAGATTCCACAAACCCTTAGATACATTTTCTTTGTGGTCGCAGGTTCCAGTCATCTTTGCTGGTGTAGATACAGGATTTAAGGACGATCAGCATGAAGACATTTTCACTGGTGATGTTGTGACGTATAGAGGAGATACATCATTCGTGCGCTATCTCAGCGATTCCGTGGTACCTGGTCTTGCTGAAGATAACTGTGAGGTACCATTTGAAAGAAACGGTGATATGCACAAGGAAGGCACAGTTTTTTCGAATATTAAGCCTACGCTATTCAAATTGTTTACAATAGAAGATTTATACTGGCCGAAAAGCCAATATGTACCCTATGGAATTAGTCGTGACGAGGTGATTGAGAGAGCATCAAAAGCGAAGATCAAACCACTTTTTACAGATGATTTTAAGCCACAAAGAGGTCGTAGAATTATATATCAACAATTGTCAGAAGTTCTTCGAGAGAACGATATTCTATGCTATTTAGCGAAAGAAATGATAGAAGGCGAAGAACATCTTGGCATTATTCAGTGCGCTGATAATATCCCAGATGATTATACTGGCGAAGAGCTCTCCATTGAATTAGCGACAGCTGATGACTTTTATAATTCAATCAAAACTGCCTTTCATGAATTCCTGCAATATGCACATAATAATCCAGAGAAGACTTTTGTCTTGTGCGATTTCAAAGAGGCTTTAGAGATTAAAAAACATAAAGAACTAAAGACCGCAATGCAATTTTGGGAGTGGTATGAATTCGAAATACCTAATGTTATCATGCCTTTCTGGATTTTTAACAACATTTTAGGATGGGATATGATTGGAAGAGATTGAACGTAACGAAGAATACAGAATCTTCACCTTTAATCTCCGTCCAGAGTTCGATTTCCAGCAGGAACTGCTTTGGAATGGTGAAGACATGGAAGTACTTGAACCCTACTGGCTCCGCAAAGAGATGGCAGGTAAGATAAAGAGAATGTGGAACAAATACAAAGGATAGAAATGAAATTAAGAAGCATTTTAGAAAACGTCTCTTTTACGTCTACAACAAACATCGAGCAAACTTTTGAAGAGATAGCCAAAACTATGTTGTACGATGGCTATCTCAAAGTGCGTAATGAATACCGGGTGTATATTAAAACCGTCGAGTTCTATCTACACGCAGAGGAAGGCTGTCTGCTGAACGTATCAGACCCAATTGTCTATCACAGAAATGGAAAACCTCACAAAGGTGACGTTCCTTATTTCCCTATAATGACGCTTCATGCTCATGTTTCTGGGTTTGACATCACTTTCGAAAACGAAGCTTTAAAATACAGGGCTTCAGCTCTTATTCGAACTTATGCTATTTTTGATGAAAAGTCAAAGTGTTTTATCGAAACTAAAAAAGGATATAAGTACGATGACAGATCAACCTATCTTTACAACTATCTGAATGGGTTCTCAGTCAATGGAAATAATGATATTATATGGGTTGACCAAGCCTCATCGGCAAAACATGAACTGAATCCACCCACTCCCAGAAGAAATGTTTTTGAGTACGTAGGAGAAAAGAAGACAAACAAAAGAGATATGCGTCTCTGGAGCTATTCTCGGAAAAACGAAATTGAAGTATGATAAAAGATATTGATAGCAATAAGGTATACATATCCGACCAATTGGAGAAGAAATATTCAGACACCTTCAGGCGATTGACGGCATTGCTCAGCGAAGAGGGTGTTGAGTGGGACATTATTCCTAACACCAATGATATATGGGCTCGGGATTACATGCCAATTCAAATAGGTGACAACGATTTTCTGCTTTATCACTACGAACCAGATTATTTGTTAGACGATCCTAAAACCATCACAGATGCGTCATTCGTCTGCAATTCGATGGATATTAGGCATCGTGTGACAAATATCAAGATAGATGGAGGTAATGTGACTCTTTGTGGAGAGTATGTAGTAATGACTGATAAGGTGTTTGTGGAGAATAAAAAAGAAAAAAACGACGAAGCTTTCAAGAAACAATTGGAAACTGTGTTAAGGCATAAAATCATATTTATACCTTGGCATTGTATAAATCCGAAAGACGAAGATTCAGATGTATATGGACACTCCGACGGCTTTGTTCATTGGTGTGGTGGAAATAAAGTCATGATGTCAAATCATAGAAATACAGATCCGAAAGAAGCATCGGAAATACGCAGAATCATGGAATCATTTGGTTTCGAGGTAACCGAAATGCTTTTTGATGTACCTCATCCAGAGCCTCTATGGAATTGGGCATACATCAATTACCTTCAGGTCGGCAATCTCATAGTTATGCCTGTTTTTGGAATAGAAGAGGACAAGCAGGCCTTAGAATACATCAAGGCTCTTAACCCCAATTGCAAGATTCGTCAGATGCGTCTGCGTGATATAGCTGCAAATGGCGGGGCTTTACATTGTATCACATGGAATATTAAATGTCAATGAATTGAAATGAAAGACTTTGCAGCAATAGATTTTGAAACGGCTAACAATGAACGCAGTAGCGTATGCTCTGTAGGTATCGTCATTGTACGAAATGGTGAGATTGTAGATACGTTCTACTCTCTCATCCAACCAGAGCCGAACTATTATAACTATTGGTGTTCTCAGGTTCATGGTCTCTGTCATGAAGATACTGAGGATGCACCAGTATTCCCGAAAGTATGGGCGCAAATAGAACCTCTAATAGAGGGTTTACCGCTTGTCGCTCATAATAAACCTTTTGACGAAGGGTGTCTGAAGGCTGTGTTTCGAGTATATCAGATGGATTACCCTGACTATGAGTTCTATGATACCCTTTGTGTTTCACGGCGAGTAATGCCGGAACTTGAAAATCACCAACTTCAAACTGTAGCTGCTGCTTGTGGCTTTAACATGAAGAATCATCATCATGCACTTGCCGATGCAGAAGCTTGTGCTTGGATTGCGAGAGAAATATTGTAAAAAAGAAAAGATATGAAAGACTTTATCATAAAGTATTACGGCAGAATGAGAGATTATCTGCTGGAGGCCAAAGCAGAAGGTGCCGATATTGAGAGTATAGCCTTTGAAGTTGGAAAACTCAAAGAAGAGTATTATAACAAAACGGGTGAGAATATGGCTTCAACTGATTCTGAATATAAAGAACAGAATGCAGTTTGGGGATTATTTAGAAAATTTGACCGTTTGTATGGAGAGAATTCCAACTTTGTGGAAAGGGATGCAAAAAGTCTATTGGCAATGAAAATCGATTTGGGCTTTGGTATCTATACTCCACCATGTCCTTATTCAGAAGAGGACTTTCCTGATATTCAAAAGAAAATTACCACTTTTATAAGCCAACGAGTCAAAACACCAGAAGATGCTGATTCCATGCCTCTTTTGATTGGAGTCGCCAAGATGCAACTGCCGCAAGAGAAAATTAAATATATCATTGATAATCTGATACGCATAAGTCACTCAATGACTGACTATGTAGATTATTACGATGATGGAAGTTGGAATTGGGTGACAGATTGTCCATTCATCGTACAATATGTTTTCGAGAAGGCTGCGGAATTAACTTACAAAGTGGCCAAAGGAGAGAATTCTGATGGACTTGAATATGATATAAGAGAAGCATTCTCGTATTTCCAACTTTCGGTTCCAGACTCTTTCCAGATGAAAATTGATAGTGTAGTAGATATAATAGATAATATTGTATTAGACATCACGGAATTCATTGAAAAGAACGACTACCATTTATGTGATAAAGAAACTTGGTTCAGACCAATTCTTTTTAATATAGCACTTGAAGGTATGTTATATACATTAGAACAGGAATTGCAAGACAACGATGAGTCAGGTCTTTAGGATTACACCTAAACGAGTCAACCAATGGAGTTTGCAGATTAAAACATTTTTAAAGTCAATCGTAGTATAACTCTATTTTACAATTAAGATATTATTTGTTTTTGTTTTAACAAAAAATAAGGAGAATAAATATGAACTATTACGTTATTAGTCCAAACATTTTTAATGATGGCAACAACTATGCTGATGAAATGTATTCGAAACACATTGCAGCCGTTGGATGGGATGTTAATAGCACAAAAGGAATGCAATTTAAGTCTATACAAACAGGAGATTGTATAATTGTTGCAAAAAGAACCAATTGGAATTGGGAATACTATTTTATGGGAGTTGTTGTTGGAGAAGAAGAAACTCCATCATGTGGTACATTATCAAAAAAATTATCACCTATAGTGAAGTTGGATAATAATTGTGATTTAAAATTTGATATGTGGTCATCTAATGGTTCTAATCAAATACCATCACCTCAAAGAATTGATAATAATAAAGGTGATAACCATTCTATAATAAAACAAATCAACTTTTATATCAACATGGAAGAATATAAGAAACTTCTGACTTCAAATCATAACATCATCCTTACTGGTGCTCCTGGTACAGGTAAGACCTATCTTGCAAAGCAGATAGCAGCACAAATGATACTTGGTAAGGAATATGATGAAAAGGTTGCATCAGAGAAGGAGAAAATGGAAGAGCAATGCGGCTTTGTTCAATTCCATCCTTCTTATGACTACACGGATTTCGTGGAAGGTCTGCGTCCTATTGACGATGGTAAAGGAAATGTGTCTTTCCGTAGGGAAGATGGTATCTTTATGGATTTCTGTCGTAGAGCTTTAAAGGCATATAATAATGCCACAGATGAAGAGAAGGCTCCAAAGTATGTCTTTGTCATTGACGAAATCAATCGAGGTGAACTCTCTAAAATCTTTGGTGAGCTGTTCTTCTGTATTGATCCTGGATATAGAGGTGAGGCTGGGAAAGTAAAGACCCAATATAACAACCTCTGGAAGAAGGATAAATTTGGCGATTCGGATTTTTTCTTTATTCCAAAGAATGTCTATATCATAGGAACTATGAATGATATTGATCGTAGCGTTGAGAGTATGGACTTTGCGATGCGTCGTAGATTTGCATTCAAGGAAGTGAAAGCAAAAGATAACATGGAAATGCTAAAGGCAAACGAAGCGTTGGCACCTTTCTATGATAAGATTAAGGAACGCATGAATAATCTGAACTTATGTATTCTCACTATTCAAGGGTTCACGACTGCGTACCAGATTGGAGCATCGTATTTCCTTAAAATGACCAATTATTTGGTGGATGGCAAAGTTGAAGACCAATCATGGATGAACTTGTGGGAGAATCATTTGTATGGTCTGCTCTTTGAGTATCTTCGTGGTCTGCCTAATGCAGAAGATGATTTGAAAAAATTGCATCGTGCTTATAATATGGACGATAAATATATATGTGAAAATGGTATTGTGAAAAAGGTTGCCTATGAATAGGACAATTCATCTAACAGATAATTATTCAGAGGGAACGCCAATACCTTCTGAGTGCATACCTGATATTTTGCAAATAGCCAGTATCGGTTGTTTACAGAATGCTCCAGAGTTGTTGGTGTTCCCACATTCTTTTAATGAATTGAAGGATGGTATAGGAAATCTCTCTATCCTAACATTGCGAGATAAGCAATATAAAGATGGGGAGTGCGTGTCTGTAAAGGCATGTACTGGGAATCTTATGGGGTTCGTGGGAATAAATGATACTTCTGTTAGTATTCATTCCAGATTTACGCATAAGAAAGAAAACGGTATCGTAGATGAGACTTCTCAGGATTATTTCCTCTACTATATGCTTCAAAAAGTCTTCTCTATTAATGTGTTCAATCTGGAACATTCATCTAATAGAGAAGATAAAATCATGGATTTCCTTCTCTTTCTTTTCCCAATGATGCTAAAAAAGGCGATGGCGCAAGGATTGTATAAAGAGTATAAGAAAAACCAATATGACGATGACAGGGTAAAAGGAACTATTGATGTGAATCGTTTTATCCGAAACGATATTCCTTTTAGGGGTAAAGTCAGTTATACGAAAAGTGAATATAGTTATGACAATACCATTACTCAACTTATACGACATACAATTGAGTATATAAGGCATCATCCTTTTGGATATGCAATTCTGAATAACGATGTCGTGACAACAGAAATGGTTCGTCAGATTATAGAAGCGACACCTTCTTATAACTTGCGTAATCGTCAACGGATATTAGATGCAAACCGACGTCCAAAGGTACATCCTTATTTCACCAAATATAGGGAGTTGCAACAACTGTGCGTACATATTCTTAGACATGAGTCTTTGAAGTATGGCGAAGAAAAGGATAGAATCCACGGAGTTCTCTTTGACGGTGCCTGGTTGTGGGAGGAATATCTGAATACTATTCTGAAAGAGATGGATTTTACTCATGCTGAGAACAAAATAAAGGAACGAGGTTTCAGAATGTTCAAAGATGGCAACGAAAACGAGGTTGTCAGCAGAAATAATCGAAAACTCTATCCTGATTTCTACAAGGATAATTTCATATTGGATGCAAAATACAAGCATTTGAATTCTGGAGTAGGGCGTGAGGATTTGTACCAAGTGGTAACATATATGTATTGTAGTTGTGCAGAACATGGCGGCTATCTTTATCCTGACGAAGGAAACGGCATAAATTGTAAGTACCAACTTGCCGGCTATAATGGCTTTATACATCTTTTCCCGTTCAAAGTGCCTCTGAATCCAGTAAGTCACGAAGAATTCGGTAAGCAAATTAAAGAGGAAGAAAACAAATTAGTGGAGAAGATTGAAAGTTCATGCTAAAATTCATCTCCAACTCCGCTCACTACAAAGAGGTGCTTTCACGGGTTCAATCCGTGAGGCACATGCTTTGGATAGGTAGTGCGGACATTAAAGAACTTTATATGTAGGTGAAGTTGATAAAAAAATATTGAAATATGTTAGGAGCAATAATAGGAGATATAGTCGGCTCATTATATGAGTTCGACAACATCAAGACCAAGGAGTTTCCCTTCTTTGATGAAAGAAAGGAATATACTGACGATAGCATTCTTACGATTGCTACTGCCGACTGGTTGCTTAATAGTGGGGAAATAGGCAACTACTACCTCAAGTATGCCACAGATTATCCATACCCTATGGGAAGCTATGGCACAATGTTCGTGGAATGGGTACATCGTTCTCGCCGTGGTATCATGCAGCCATATAACAGTTGCGGAAATGGGTCTGCCATGCGCATTGGACCAGTAGGATGGGCTTTCGATACGGAGAGCAAGACGCTGGAAACGGCAAAGGTTTCGGCAGAGTGTACCCACAACCACCCTGAGGGAATAAAGGGTGCCCAAGCTGTAGCCCTTTGCATTTTCCTTGCACGACAAGGAAAAACCTCGTCTGAAATAAGGAATAGGATTCAGCGTGATTTTGGCTATGACTTGTCTTTAACCGTTAATGAAATCCGTCCCCGATACTCATGGGAAGGGTTGGACGGCGCAATATCCGGCGGAACATGTCAGGGAAGTGTTCCTCAAGCCATCACATGTGCCCTTGAGGCAAGCGATTTTGAAGATGCCATTCGAAATGCAATAAGCATTGGCGGAGATTCAGATACCATCGGCTGCATTACTGGCTCTATTGCTGAAGCCCTCTATGGGATTCCTGATGACATGCGCAAGTATGGAATTAACTCCTTACCATCGGCATTACGTACTGTCGTAGATAGATTTGAGAATAGATATGGATTCAAGTGATTATCGAAAGAGGCTCATCTTTATCTCCAACTCCGCCCATTACAAAGAGGTGCTTTCACGGGTGCAGTCCGTGAAGCACATGCTTTGGATTGGTACTGCTGATATAAAAGACTTGTATGTGAATGTGGGTAGGGAAAAGAAACCGTTTCTGGCTCTCATTGCCCAACTTATTCGGCGTGGTGTGGAAGTAAGGCTTATTCATGCCAAAGAGCCAGGACCGAACTTCCGCGAGGACTTTGACAAGTACCCTGTTCTCTATGACCGCTTGGAGCGAGTGCTCTGTCCGCGTGTGCATTTCAAGATGCTTGTCTTTGACGGGAAGGAGGTTTATATTGGCAGTGCCAACCTGACAGGTGCGGGTCTCGGCATGAAAGGCGCTGATAAACGCAATTTTGAAGCTGGCATCCTTACAGATGACACAGAAATTGTCGAACAAGCAATGAACCTGTTCGATGAAGTATGGATGGGTAAACATTGCAAAAAATGCAAGCGTAGAGATTTCTGCACAGACCCAATCGCATAAATCTTTTCGATGGAAGTGATTTTTTTGACTTATTGTATAACTAAAAAATCAAATTATGGGTAAACGATTTTTCAAGCCTTTTGTAGGGGCAATGTACGATGAAGGTATTTGCGGAAAAAAGATTTTGGTATTAGGCGCAAGTTTTTACTGTAACAAGAATGGGCAAAATGGACAAAGAAATTGTCCCTTCTTTGCAGATTGTACTGACACCGTAAAAAAAGATTCTGGTAAGTATGACACGACTTGTTCAGAGTATGCTGGGAAAAATATGAAATTATCAGAAGAACCTTCAAACGCCATTGATGAACGTTATCCCGCATATAAAAGATTTGCCGAATTTATACAGCAATTTGTTAGCGATAAATCGTATGATGTTTGGGATAGAATGGCGTTTACAGATTATTTGCAATTTTTCTCACCAACGACACAAACGAAAAAAGAGTATTTGACACAGCGAGACTTTGATGCTTTTATTGAAACTTTACAAGAATTGCAACCTGACGTAGTAATATCGTGGGGCACTGCAATTGTTGAAGAAATACGGGAGAAAAATCCTTACGTAATAGATAAGGATAAATTGTCCGAAACGGATTGGTATGTATGTCATATGAATGTGCCTAAAGTGCAACACGAAATCACCCTTGTAAGTTGTTATCACCCAGCGTCCATAAAGTACTGGTATGGTGATTTGAAACTCTTTGAAAAACACCTTCGTTCTGTTTTAAAATAGCATTTTCTGGTGCGCCATTTCGGCGCACCTTTAATAAAATAGATCAGTTCAATCTGTTTTATCTGTGTTCTAAAAACAAAAAAACATTACAAACTATGCAAGACTGTGCAAGCGTAGAGATTTCTGCACAGACCCAATCGCATAAAAATATCAATGTTTGTACATTTTCCTTAGGCCTCTGCCGCAAATTGGCAGAGGTCTTTGTTTTCTTTGTATCGTGATTCAATTATTTCATTAACTCTAAAAACTTTCAAATTATGGCAATATAATCGCCAAAACGAAAAGTACATTTTAAAAAAAAGGAAGGCAGCGAATCGGTAAGTGGCGGAACTCTGCCTTTTTTGTGCGCAATGTTTGAGGATTATAATTAATTCATATATTTACGAATAAAAAATCAAAAAAATGAATGACATGAAGAATTTTATTGGCACAGAAAACGGTCACGAATGGGTTGACCTCGGTTTGCCTACAGGGACTAAGTGGGCGACTTGCAACATCGGTGCAACTAAGCCGGAAGAAATTGGCGATCATTTTGCTTGGGGCGAGGTGAAACCCAAAGAAGTATATAGTTTTCTCAATTATAAGTACAAGTCGCACGAAACTTTCAAGCTCACAAAATACAATACAGTCCGCAGTGAAGGCGAAAACGGTTTCGCAGACTACAAGATCACTCTCGACCTTGAGGATGACGCCGCATACGTCAACTGGGGCGGCAAGTGGATGATGCCGACAATGGTGCAACAAATAGAACTTCGCAATGAGTGCTACTGGGAGTGGACAGAAGACTATAATGGTAGTGGAGTGGCAGGATGTATTGTTTATAAAGCAAAGGCGGAAGCTGATAAGGGTTCTGGAAGGTCATCGGATTACGAATATAAAAAGCCATCTGCTTCTTATTCTTTGGATGATGCCCACATTTTTCTGCCTGCTGCTGGCGAACGCGGCTTCAATGGCGACCTCGACTACGCTGGGTCTGACGGCTTCTATTGGTCCTCATCGCTGGATTCGGAACACGCGTGGAGCGTCATCTTTAAATCAGACCACGTTTACATCTCCAGCGGCGGCGTTTTCCGCGAAAACGGTTATTCTGTACGTGCCGTTATTCCAGGGGAGTGAAAATAGAGCGACAAAGTTCCGCGCTTTTCTTTTGTCTATAAACCAACATTAATAGGAACCGGCAGAAAAATCAAAACAAACAAAAACAAAAGAAACATGAAAAAACTATTTACATTAATTGTGGCAATATGTGCCACAACCCTCGCATGGGCAGATAAAAGCGGCAGCTGCGGCGAGAATGTGACTTACTCTTTCGTAAGTTCAACAGGAACACTTACTATCAGCGGAACGGGAGCGATGAAAGATTATCATGATTATATTTCACAAGTTCCATGGTATTATTTATCAATCAAAAAGGTTGTAATAAACAATGGCGTCACAAGCATTGGAGGTGCCGCGTTCTATAACTGCACAGGACTGACGAGCGTCACCATCCCGAACAGCGTGACAAGCATTGGAGTTCGGGCGTTTTGTAACTGCAATGAGTTGACAAGCATCACCATCCCGAACAGCGTGACAAGCATTGGAGGATATGCGTTCGAGTTCTGCAAAGGGCTGACAAGCGTCACCATCCCGAACAGCGTGACAAGCATTGGAGGTGGGGCGTTCTCTAACTGCACAGGGCTGACAAGCGTCACCATCCCGAACAGCGTGACAAGCATTGGAAGTTTTGCGTTCGCTGATTGCACCGGATTGACAAGCGTCACTATTCCGAACAGCGTCACAAGCATTGGAGAATATGCGTTCTCTGAATGCACAGGACTGACGAGCATCACCATCCCGAACAGCGTCACAAGCATTGGAAATCAGACGTTCTATGGCTGCAAAGGACTGACAAGCATCACCATCCCGAACAGCGTGACAAGCATTGGAGGTTCTGCGTTCTCTGGTTGCGAAGGACTGACAAGCATTAATGTTGCGGAAGACAACTTAAACTACACTTCAATAGACGGAGTCTTGTACAGCAAAGACAAGAAGACATTAATAACGTGCCCTGGGGGAAAAACGGGAAGCATAACCATCCCGAACAGCGTGACAAGCATTGGAAAATCTGCGTTCTCTATCTGCACAGGACTGACGAGCGTCACCATCCCGAACAGCGTGACAAGCATTGGAAATTTGGCGTTCCGTGGGTGCAGCGGACTGACAAGCGTCACCATCCCGAACAGCGTAACAAGCATTGGAGGTTCTGCGTTCTATAACGTAAAACATATCATTTATACAGGCAGTGCCACAGGCCGTCCTTGGGGTGCAATCTCAATTAACGGTTTTGTCGATGGCGACTTTGTGTTTTCCGATTATAAGAAAACACAACTTGTAGCATACATTGGCACCGGAGGTGATGTAAGCATTCCTAACAGCGTGACAAGCATCGGAAGCTCTGCGTTCTACGATTGCGACGGACTGACAAGCGTCACCATCCCGAACAGCGTAACAAGCATTGGAGATCATGCGTTCCAATCCTGCGAAGGACTGACAAGCATAACGATTCCGAACAGCGTCACAAGCATTGGAGATCGGGCGTTCAATGGCTGCACAGGGCTGACAAGCGTCACCATCCCGAACAGCGTTACAAGCATTGGAGATCATGCGTTCTATTTCTGCACAGGACTGACGAGCATGACAGTAGAAGCAACAAACCCTCCGTATTATTCATCAACTAATAATATGGTGTCAAATTACAACATTCCTCTATATGTGCCAGCAGGAAGCATTGATGCATACAAAGCAGCAGATGAATGGAAGAAATTCACAAACAAACAGGCCATTCCTGCCACTGGCGTGAAAGAAGCCACAGCAGAAAAGAGAGAAGTGAAGAAAATCATTGACCGCAACGGAATAATCTATATCGAGAAGGACGGCACGAGATATTTCCTGAACGGAGACAAAGTGGAATAGTTTCCCTATCAGATATTATCAAGACAAAAAACTATTATAATCGCCAAAACGAAAAGTACATTTTTTATCAGAGAAGCGGACGACAGCATAGTGTCGCCGCCTGTGCTTATATGTTAGAAAACCATCATCACGCACTTGCTGATGCAGAGGCTTGTGCTTGGATAGCAAGAGAAATATTGTAACTTTAAACACAAAAAACAATGGCAACAGAAAACTTCAAAAAACTATTAGAGGATTTCTCAAAAGTTCATATCCCAAAAAGAGAAAAGACTTTTATGGGTATATGCCAATATCCTGCAAGTCGATTTGAGGAGATATGTAGCAGAGTATTGGCGTTTTACTTCAATCCTAACGAAGAACACGGATTGAGAGACCTATGGTTCCGTGCATTAAATCAGTGCATTAAACAAGATGGTGAATATTGCAAACCTAAAAATGTCAATTTGCTTTTAGAAGAGCCTACGTGTTGTGTTGAGGGCAATGAAAACAAAAAAATTGACATAATAATTGAAGCGGACAATACTGTTTATGCTATTGAGAACAAAATCGGTGCGCCGTTATACAACGACTTGAATGTTTATTCCGAACACATTGAAAGAAAGTATGTAGAGAATTATCCAAACAAGAAAAAGATAGTTCTTACTGCCCACTCTTTAAGTCCACTTGACAAACAAAAGGTTGGTGATTGTGGGTACGAAGAAATATCGTACAAAACCCTTTTTGAACAAGTAAATGCCATTTTGGGTGATTACATTGCCGACAGCAATGTAAAGCAATTAACTTTTATGATAGATTTTATGAAAACGATAAACAATAAAATGAATTTTATGGGAAATACAGAACTCGCTAATTTCTTTTTTGAACACAGAGAAGAAGTTGATAATTTGATTTATCATTACAACGAATGGAAAAATGATATTGCCAAGCAAAAATCAGATGCCATATCTGTTTTGTACAATGAAATGAAAGAGAAAACTAAAGATAATTGGGAGATATATCAAGGCTGGGACTTGCGCATTTCTTTCAATGATGGTACTGATAAAAATATAGGGATAGAAGCTAACTTCGAAGAAGATAATAAAAACGCTTGTGCAAAGTTTAAAATCTTTATCACTACGTGGGGAAATCACAATGAATCTTTAAAAAGGTGGAAACCATATAAAAACGCAATTATGGAAAAGTATAGTGATTGCTATTTGGATGAAGGAGAAACTGAAGGAGGAAATGGTAGGGTTTATTTACACATAGCGGAAATTGATGGTTCAAACTATGATGAAATAATTGAGAAATTGTCTGAATGTTATACCCTTTTGAAAAGTTTGGCAGATAAAGTGACAAAAGAACAATAACCTTCCATATCCTCACACATATTCAAAACCAGCGCGCCCGAAAAACTCGTCCGCGCTGTTTTTTCCTGTCCGCCACCTAAAATGCTTAGGTGATGCGTAAATACTTTATTTTTTTCTCCTATTGCGAATAAAACATAAAATCTGAAAAATATGCTCACCTACATCTCCAACTCTGCCCATTACAAAGAGGTGCTTTCACGGGTTCAAACCGTGAAGCACATGCTTTGGATTGGTACCGCTGACATCAAAGACCTGTATGTAGAGGTGGGCAAAGAGAAAAAGCCTTTTCTTGCTCTCATTGCCCAACTTATTCGGCGTGGCGTGGAGGTAAGACTTGTACATGCCAAAGAGCCAGGTCCAAACTTTCGGGAAGACTTTGACAAGTACCCTGTTCTCTATGACCGCTTGGAGCGAGTGCTTTGTCCGCGTGTGCATTTCAAGATGCTTGTCTTTGACGGAAAAGAAGTATATATCGGTAGTGCAAACCTTACTGGTGCGGGTCTCGGCATGAAAGGCGCTGATAAACGCAATTTTGAAGCTGGCATCCTTACAGATGACACAGAAATTGTCGAACAAGCAATGAACCAGTTCGATGAAGTATGGATGGGAAAACATTGCAAAAAATGCAAGCGTAGAGATTTCTGCACAGACCCAATCGTATAAATCTTTTCGATAAAAGTTCACTTTCTTTTGACCTCTGCCACCAGTTGGCGGAGGTTCAGATTTACTTTGCACAAAAACAATAATAGTGATATAACATGAAAGCTTATCGATTCGTACATTTGAATGTACATTCCCATTATTCAATAAATGATGGATGTGCAAGTATCAGGAAATTGGTGGATGCAGCCATCAAAGACAGAATGCCAGGCATTGCTATTACTGATAATGGCAATATGTTTGGTATCATGGAGTTTTTCGACTATGTCAGCCAAATCAACAAAGAAAGACAAGAGAACGGCAAGAAGCCTTTCAAACCTATTATTGGGTGTGAGCTATATGTGGCTAAGAATGGATCTAAGGACAAAAAAGATGGTCACGAGGATTTGGAAGGCTTCTGTCTGACTGTTCTTGCCAAGAATTTGACAGGCTATAAGAACCTCATTAAGATTGTCAGCAATTCATGGATAGGAGGTTTTTCTGGATGTCCTCGAACAGACCGTGCGGATTTGGAGAAATATCATGAAGGTCTGATTGTCCTATCAGGTAGTGCTGGCAGCGAAGTATATTCCCATGTAGTAAGCGATGACATTGCAGGGCTTGATGCGACTATCAAATGGTATAAGCAGACTTTTAGGGAGGATTATTATCTGGAATTACAGCGTTGTGCTGATTATGACTTAAAGAGCGACACGCCGAGTGACTTGATGCTTGAACAGCAAAAGGTTAATACTGTTCTAACTCAGAAAGCGAAAGAATATGGTGTGAAGGTTGTAGCCACCAATGATGTTCGTTATATTGCTCCTAAGGATTTGGCAGTTTACAATATCCAGCAATGCTATGCTACAGGAAAGACTGTGGATGAATTTGCTAAAACAGATACACTTCAATCCCGCTGGTTGAAAAGCAGAAAAGAAATGTGCGAGTTGTTCTCTGATATTCCTGATGCATTGGAGAATACAATGGAAATCTTTGACAAGATTGAGTTCTATGACATACGCCATGCTCCCATTGTTCCTGCTATTAGCATTCCTGATGGGTTCGGGAATGAGAGAAGGGAAAAGGAGGACAACTATTTGGAATACCTTTCTTTTTCCAAAGCAAAACAGATATATGGAGAATCGCTTCCTGAAGATGTTTCTGATAGGCTGAAGTTTGAACTGCAAATCATCAAGCAGAGAACTGCTTCTGGCTATTTCCTCTTTCTACAAGATGTAGTCAATACTGCCCAATCTGAGCTTGGAGTATGGGTCGGTCCTGGACGCGGATCAGCCGCTGGCAGCCTCGTATGTTATTGCTTAGGCATTACTAAGATTGACCCATTGAAGCATGATTTACTTTTTGAACGTTTCCTAAGTCCAGAAGGCACGTTGTTCCCAGACATTGATATCGACTTCGACTGGGAAGGAAGAGAACGTATCCTTGAATGGCTTCAACAAAAATATGGCAAGGAATGCTGTGCTCATGTAGTTTCTTTCCGCGCATTCTCAACAGCTAATGCATTCAATACGGTAGCAAGGGCAAACCAAATGCATACTCCTGAGACTCTGGCTATTAAAGAAATCCTATCAGGTTATTCTTGGCTTTCTATAAAGAATTACATCAAATATGAACCAGAGATAAGAAAAGCTATTCGAAAGGCTGGTCCAAGTTTGCGTGACGCAATTGCAAATGTGGCTGTGTTAGAGAGGAAGGTCTGTGGATTAGGTGTCCATGCTTGTGGGTTTGTTGTTGCTGACGAGCCAGTGTCTAATTGGGCACCTATTTCAACTTGTTCCATAAAAGATTTAAAGGGTAATGAACAAATAGTGAATTGTACTCAATACGATGGATGGAATGTGGAGTCGTCTGGTCTTATAAAATTTGATTTCCTTGGTCTTGAAACACTTTCCCATATGAGGGATATATGTGCGAGTGTCAAAGTTCACTATGATAAGGATTTCGATATTGAAACGATTCCGATTGATGATGAGAAGACGATGGAACTTTTCCAAACAGGCCAAACCGATGACGTGTTTCTGTTCAGTTCAAAAGAGATGCAAAAATACTTGCAAAAACTTCATCCTACATGTTTTGAGGATTTGGTCATTTTGAACTGTATGTATCGACCGGAGTCGATGGAAGATATACCAACAGATATACCAACACTCGTCAAGCACAAAAAATCAAAGAAAGTAATAAAGTACATCATCCCTTGTATGGAAAAGTACCTTCAGAATACATATGGTATCATTGTTTATCCAGAACAGATAATGAATCTTTCTCGTTTGATCGCTGGTTTTAGTTGGGGTGAGAGTGACTTGCTAAGACATGCTCTCGGTAAAAGGAAAATGGATGTGCTTTCTGTTCTGAAGCCTAAATTCATAGAAGGTGGCATAAAGAACGGACACAAAAAGAATGCCCTTGAAAAGTTATGGAATGAAATGGAGGCTAAAGGTATGTACACTTACCAAAAGTCTCATGCTGTTTGCTACACTTGGCTGGCCTATCAAATGGCTTATTTGAAAGTAAACTATCCTGAAGAGTTCAAATACGTCATGGAGGAATATAATACAGACTGATTTCATAATAGGTATTTTCAATTTTTCCTTGGAATTGCCATAAAGTTTCATTCGATAATAAACATTTCCTCAACCTCTGCCACCAACTGGC
>Ga0247611_10000431_pt1 | contig 85271 bp, 59 predicted proteins | sample 177DNAGHGhighgp2_FD_192422 | JGI IMG/M metagenome (GOLD analysis project Ga0247611, IMG submission 192422) | Sheep rumen microbial communities from Palmerston North, Manawatu-Wanganui, New Zealand - 1770 DNA GHGhigh gp2 | ecosystem: Host-associated > Mammals > Digestive system > Stomach > Rumen...
CCCCTGACCTCTTATATATCAGGCCAAGGGGGAATTGACCGCCGATCCTTCCGTACCTCTCGGCACGGCGTCGGCGCCTTTTGCTTGTTGTACTTGTTTTTCTGTCAGTCTTTTCAAAGATCTCTTTTCAGATCACGGATCGTCCCACACCCCTGCTCCCGATGGATTCGGAGGGTGACCTCTCCGTTTTTGCGGGTGCAAAGATACGCACCTTTTTCACCCTGACAAAACTTTTTGAAAGTTTTTTTGAAAAAAGATTGGGGATGCATATCCCGGAACAAGCCAAGACTCTGATAGAGAACGGTTTGAAAAAACAACATCTCTGCGCTTTTTTTTATTTTTTTATCGGTGATTCACGTAAATGGACTACCGTAAGGGCATTTCAAGGGTACGGAAAAACGGGATAAAGGGGTGGATTTCTGACCGGATGGTGGGGGAAATGGGGTTCATTTTCAATAGGCCTTTTTTGAGCCATGGCATAGTTCGAGTAAACTCGACCTCTGCTCATCTGGCTTTCAAAAAAGGTTGTTTTTTGGGAGGGTGCGTCTGGGCCGGCGGGACTTGTGTCCAGAAGGACGGGATGTGTTTGGACGGGATAGGAAGGTGACGCTCCTACGGAGTTCTGAGTGGAAGAGGCGTTTTATAACAGGGGTTGAAACCCCTGCCTGTATTCTGACGTCCCGACGGGACTATTTTAGAACTACCGTTCTATACAGGGGTGACGCTCCTATGGAGTTCGGAGCGGAATATACGTTTATTACAGGGGTTCCGCTTCGCTCCACCCCTGCCTGTAATCTGTCACCCCTACGGGGTTAATGTTTGGGCTATGGGGTGGTGTCATCCCATAGTCTTGCTGGCGCAAGACATTTTGGGCGGCGACTCGGCAGAGTTCAAGTGAAATTTTTATTTCATAAAGAACTTTTTCTTGCCATGGCAGAGCCTAAGCAATGCGCTCGGTTTGCTCCAAAATTGGGACAGGTTGGAAAGGTGACGCTCCTACGGAGTTCTAAGAGGAAGAGGCGTTTATAACAGGGGTTGAAACCCCTGCCTGTATTCTGTCGTCCCTACGGGACTATTTTAGAACTGCCGTTCTATACAGGGGTGACGCTCCTACGGAGTTCTAAGAGGAAGATGCGTTTATAACAGGGGTTGAAACCCCTGCCTGTATTCTGTCGTCCCTACGGGACTATTCTAGAACTGCCGTTCTATGCAGGGACTCCGCTTCGCTGCATCCCTGCCTGTATTGTATCGTCCCTACGGGACTCCGCGTTTGGGCTATGGATATTGTGTCATCCCATTGTCTTGTTTCAACAAGACATTTTGGGCGGCGCCTCGGGATAACAAATAAATTTGTTCTCCTCTCGGCTTGCTCCAAAATTGGACTATAGGTGGACAATGCAAGAAGGGGGGGGAGGAAAGTCAGGAGGGTTAGCGGAGGAGTTTGGAGATCTGTTTTGATGTTGCCTTCGGTAAGAGAGAGGTAAGATATTGCTCCATACGGCTGTATGACTCGTCCGGTGTGTGCTGGCAAAGGCAGTTCTCACGTCCGATCCATCGTTCGGGAGTCGTAAGGAGCGCCCAACCAAATCCGTATTCCCGTCCGTGTTTATCCCGGGGATAGACAAAATCCTCGGTCACGACATAGGTGGCCATCTGGAGTCGGTTGACATAGGCATCGAACTTTGAACGCATGTTCTTGCCCGTCATGCCACAGGCACTGCGCAGTTCGCGTGCGATCATGCTTCCGTGTTCCCTGAGCGTGGTGAGAATAGCATCCTCGATAGAACCTTCGTCGGGTTGAGCGTGTCGGCTACGTCGCCAGTTGTAGAAGTCGGGCCACCACTCACGGCTGATGAATCCAGCCTTCCCGTTGAAGAACCTGCCATAGAGACATCCTCCCTCGCGGATGACGGATCCTTTCCATTGCCAGAGTGGCCATTCCCACGTACCGTCCGGGAACTGGGTAAATCGGCACTCCTCCGCCATGATACTCTCGGCGCAGAATCCCGGCACGGCGCTTTCGAGCAGAGGGAGGAAGCCTACGGAACGGATACACTCCAGCAATTCGGGGCAGGAATGGATCTGACAGTCCTGGAAGGCGTGGGCCTGGATATTGCGAAAATAATCGTTTCTCGTTTCCATAAACAGGCGTTTTCTTTCGTAAAATCAGGAGGAAAGAAAGACGTAGGTGCTATTCAGAGTAGTTGTGGTCCACGACGACCGTCACCTTCATATCCGGAACCAGCGGCTGGAGCATCTCCATCAGTTGACGGACGAACAGGTCCTCATCGTGAACGGAGAGATCGGGGACGACATCGACGGAAATGGAATGGTCGGATTCGGAATAGTAGAACCCATGAACCTGGACCACGTCGGGACGTTTTGCCAACGTCTGCATGACCTGAGCCTGCAGGAGAGCGTTGCGATTGTTTCCCGTAGCAATGGCATAGATGCCGACGGTGAGGATAATGCCATGCCGTTCGTACATCCGGGTGGTGATACGACGCGTGAGTCCATGGATCTCGTGAGCCGACATCGTATCATAGACATTGACGTGCAACGATCCAATCTTCACCTCGGGACCGTAGTTATGCAGGATCAGGTCGAACACCCCATGAACACCCTCGAACTCCGACACTTCCTTTATGATCTGTTCTGTAAGGGAAGCGGGGATGGAGGTACCGAGCAGTTCGTTGACAGGCGAGGCGAGCATCTCGGCACCTGCCTTGATAATGGCCAGGGAGATGAGGACACCGAGCACCCCGTCAAGCGAGACGTTCCACAACAGCATGATGCCGGCGGAAACGAGTGTGGCGAGGGTGATGACGGCATCGAACAATGCGTCCGAACCCGATGCCTTCAGTGCATCGCTATTCAGTTGCATGCCCTTTCGTTTGACATAGAAGCCCAGCAGGATTTTCACCACTATCGCCACCACGATGACGATGAGCGTCACGGAGGAATAGTCGGGAGAGGTTGGTTCCAAGATCTTCTTTGCCGATTCGACGAGCGAGGTGACGCCAGCCGAGATCACAATGACCGAGATGGCAATGGCACTGAAATACTCTATGCGTCCGAATCCGAACGGGTGTTTCCGGTCCGCCGGCCGCTGCGAGAGTTTAGTCCCGACAATAGTAATGACGCTTGACATGGCGTCGCTGAGGTTGTTGACGGCATCCATTATGACAGCCACGCTATTGGCCAGGATTCCGACCAAGGCCTTGAATCCAGCCAGCAGGACGTTGGCCAGGATGCCGATCCAGCTGGTACGAATAATCTGTGCGTTACGATCCATCTTGATTTCTTGTTAGTCAAAGGAGGGGAATAGAGAAACCCTTTCTCTCCCCCCCCCCCTTTTTAAATAAGGAACACCTATTCTCCTCCGAACTGCATGAGGTACGCCTTGATGAAAGCGTCGATGTCGCCGTCCATTACAGCCTGGACGTTGGACGTCTGGTAGTCGGTTCGGTGGTCCTTGACGCGTCGATCGTCGAAGACGTAGCTACGGATCTGCGATCCCCATTCGATTTTCTTCTTTCCTGCCTCGACCTTCGCCACCTCCTGTCGCCGTTTCTCGAGTTCGAGGTCGTAGAGTTGCGACTTGAGCAGTCGGAGAGCATTCTCCTTATTCTTCGGCTGGTCGCGGCTCTCGGTGTTCTCGATGACGATCTCATCGGGCTGTCCTGTAACGGGATTGGTAAAGCGGTAGTGGAGCCGAACTCCGGACTCGACCTTATTGACGTTCTGTCCTCCGGCACCGCTGGAGCGGAAGGTATCCCAGGAGAGGTTTGCCTGCTGGATCTCAATCTCGATGGTGTCGTCCACGAGCGGTACGACGAAGACGGAGGTAAAGGAAGTCATTCGTTTCCCCTGTGCGTTGAAAGGCGAAACGCGTACGAGTCGGTGGACGCCGTTCTCACTCTTGAGATGACCGTAGGCATAGTCGCCCTCGACCTTGAACGTCACGGTCTTGATACCGGCATCGTCGCCGTCGATCAAGTTGGAGATCTCGGTCTTGAAATCATGTCGTTCGCACCAGCGCAGGTACATACGCATGAGCATCTGAGCCCAGTCCTGAGCCTCGGTGCCTCCGGCGCCAGCCACGATCTTGAGCACGGCACCGAGCGAGTCCTCCTCGTTGCGAAGCATGTTTTTCATCTCGAGATCCTCGACGAGCGTCTTTGCCTTTTCGTACGCCTGGTCGAGTTCCTCATCGGAAGTGACGCCCTCCTTGTTGAAATCGAAAGAGAGAGAGAGTTCGTCAACGGCTGCTTTCACTCCTTCGTAGCCAGAGATCCACTGCTTAAGCGTGCGGACCTTCTTCATCTGTATCTCTGCCGCCTTAGGGTCGTTCCAGAAATCGGGGTCCTGAGTGCGGAGTTCCTCTTCCTGGAGTTTGATTCGTTTCCCATCGACGTCAAAGATACCTCCTCAACGCTTCCTCGCGTTCTTGCATATCTTTAAGCAAGTCTGTTGTAACCATAGGTTTTTGTGTTAGAAAATTATGAATAAAAAAACTTCGTATGCGGATGTCTATATCCTCTTTGTGAGGTGGGGATCAGAAAGAGGACGTGTTGGTCACCTTTCCGTAGAGTTGGTTGATGACTGACTCATAGTGGTGCATGATAACGGCTCGGCGGAACTTAAGCGTATTGGTCAGTTCGCCGCCCTCGATGGAGAATCCCTTACGGATGAAAGCGAACTTCTTGACCTGTTCGAACGGAGCCATATCGCTCTGAGCCTTGAGAATCTCGGAATAGACGAGGTCGTAGATTCGTCGGTCGGTGAGCAGCGCATCAACGTCATCGGCGGGGATTCCGAGTCGTCGTGCCTCCTCAGAAAGGGCGTCGATATCCGGTACGATGATTGCCGTCACGTAAGGTCGGCGGTCACCGATGACGATACCCTGTTCGACATAGGGGATGGAAGAGAGACGCATCTCTATCTGCTGCGGAGCGATGTACTTCCCGTTGGAGGTCTTGAAGAGGTCCTTGATCCGTTCGGTGAGGATGAGATGAGCCCCGTCGAAGCGTCCCGAGTCGCCAGTGCGGAAGAATCCGTCGTCAGTGAAGGACTGTGCATTGATTTCAGGTCGATTGAAATAGCCGCGCGTGACGGTCGGTCCCTTGACGAGGATTTCTCCTTCGGAGGATATCCTGACCTGTACACCATCGAGTACGGTTCCGACGCTGCCGATATGGTAGTCGCCCTGTTCGAAGCAGGAGACGGTCGCCGTTGTCTCGGTAAGGCCATAGCCATAGAGGATGGGGATGCCCATGCTGCGGAGAGCGAGGAGGATATGATCGGAGAGCGAGGAGCCGGCAACGGGGAAGAAGTTGCCGTTCTCGACGCCGATCGTACGTCGGATAGGTCCGAAGAAGATATGGTCAGCGAGCCAGTACTTGAAGCGGAGGCCGCGTGAAGGTCGTATGCCGAGGCGTGTCTTCTCGAGGTGGTAGCGTCGTCCGAGGTCGAGCGCCCATACGAAGAGTCCTTTCAGCATCGGCGAGACGGAGGTAAACTTACGTCGGATGCCGAGCGCCACCTTCTCCCAGAAGCGAGGGACGGAGCACATCACGGTAGGTCGAACCTCGCGCAGTGTGGAGAGAATTTCCTTGGGATTGTAGTTGACATAGACCTGTATCCCGGTGAAGAGGCAGAGGTAGCTCCATGCGCGCTCGAATACATGGGAGATGGGGAGGAACGCCACGGCGCGGTCCCTATCGGAAAGCGGTAGTCGCCGGGCGTTGAGACGCAGAGCGGCGCGGTAGTTTCCGTGAGTCAGCACGACCCCTTTGGGGTCGCCCGTGGTTCCAGAGGTATAGATAAGCGTGGCGATATCATCGTCGGAGAATTCGGAGTCCGGCAATTGAGAAAGGGAAGAGGCACCACGCTGCAGGAGGTCGGAATAGTAGTATGCCTGGGGGCAATCACGCAGAGAGACGGCAGGTTCCATCGAAACGACCATGCGGAGGGAAGGGCACTGAGGGAGGATGTCGATCACGTTGTCGAACTGCGTCTGATCTCCGACAAAAATAGCCTTGACGGAGGCGTCGGAGATGATATAAGCCACCTGTTCGCGGGAAGAAGTGGCATACATGGGAACGGAAGCCGTTCGGAGTCGGAATCCTGCGAAATCGACCACGAAGGACTCGGGGCGGTTCTGAGAATAGATGGCTATCTTATCGCCGGCGGTGATGTCGAACTCGGATAGTGCGCAAGCTATGTTTCGCACGTACTGAGCGAACAGAGTCCAGGAAATGGGTTCCCAGTCCTTGCGTCGTCCGTCGCGGAACCAGAGCGCGGCGGCATTTCCCCGTCGGGAAGCCTGAAATTCAGGCAAAAGGGCCAAATGAGGAATCTCCATAGTTGAAAAAAGCCACGAGAAGTGGCATTGAAACGTAAACGGAGACAAAGTAACACATTTTTTTCGGCACGAACAAATGCCCAAACGAACAAGGACAGAATGGGATGCGATGGGGGCAGATGGAGGCAGATGGAGGGAGATGGAGGGAGATGGAGTGCGTCTGGTTGTCGGAAAGACTTCGTGTCAGGAAGCGGAAGAGGTGACGCGACGGAGGAGAGAAGGGAAGTGCTGGAAGTCGCGCAGTGCATAGCGAGAAGCCTTCTGCTGCGCCTCCTTCTTGGAATATCCCCATGCCTCGGATACCTTGATGCCATTTGCCATCAGGGTGGTATGGAATCCGGCATCGCCGGAGGATGGAATGGGCATATTACGGTCGTCAAACGAGATGGAGACCCGTGACTTCTGAGCCCATTCGAAGATCCGAGACTTGAAGTCAACCTCGCGGGTAGCGATCTGCTCCATGTCGATCAGGGTAAAGAGTCGTCGTCGGAGGAAGTCGCAGGCGACGTCGTAGCCCTGGTCGAGGCAAACAGCACCGACGAGTGCCTCGAAAGCATTGCCGAGCAGATTGCGGTTGTGCTGGTCGAGCGTGAGATTAGCGGAGATGTAGCGTTCGAGATGAAGAGAAGCGGCGACGCGGTTGAGCGATTCGCGCTGCACGATGCGTGAACGCATGGAGGTGAGAAAACCTTCCGTAGCGTCGGGGAACCGGCGATAGAGCACCTCGCTGACGCAGGACTCGATGACGGCATCGCCGAGGAACTCGAGTCGTTCGTTATTGACGGGGTGTCCGTCGGGGTCGTGTTGGCGGCAGGAATTATGGAGGAAGGCGAGGTGGAACAGCGAGTCGTCCTTGGGAGAGAAGCCGAGCAAGTCATGGTAGAAAGAACAAGGCTCTTGGCGTAACGTCAAGAGCCTTATTTTTCTTGCTATCTGTTTAAGACTACTTCTCAAACTTCTTAACAATAACACTGGCGTTGTGACCGCCGAATCCGAACGTATTGGAAAGAGCGACGCGAACCTCACGTTTCTGTGCCTTGTTGAAGGTGAAGTTGAGGTTGTAATCGATTTCCTCGTCGTTGTCTCCGTCTTCGTGATTGATCGTAGGCGGGACGATGCCGTTCAGGATTGTCTCGACGCAGATAAGAGCCTCGGTAGCCCCTGCGGCGCCCAACATGTGTCCAGTCATAGACTTGGTAGAGCTGATGTTGAGTTTATAGGCATGGTCGCCAAATACCATCTTGATGGCTTTTGCCTCGGATCGGTCTCCTGCACCGGTAGAGGTGCCATGTACGTTGACATAGTCCACCTCTTCAGGCCGAAGTCCAGCATCGGCAAGTGCGCGCTGCATAACGAGGCGTGCACCGTCGGGATGCGGGAGCGTGATGTGGTAGGCATCGGCGGAGAGTCCACCGCCTACTACTTCGCACAGGATATTAGCGCCACGGTCGAGGGCATGCTGCAGTTCCTCAAAGACGAGGATAGAGGATCCCTCTCCCATCACGAATCCGTCTCGGCTTGCGCTGAACGGTCGAGAAGCCGTTGCGGGCGAGTCGTTGCGAGTGGAGAGTGCCGTCATGGAGACGAAACCTCCGACGCCGCTTGGTGTGATCGCTGCCTCGGCTCCGCCGGTTATGATGGCATTGGCCTTCCCGAGTCGGATGAGGTTGAATGCGTCGATGAGAGCATTGGTAGAAGATGCGCAAGCAGATGCCGTACTATAGTTTGGTCCGCGGAATCCATACTTAATGGAGATTTGTCCTGCGGCTATGTCGGAGATCATCTTAGGAATGAAGAAAGGGCTGAACTTCGGACCGAGTTCCTGATGCTGGTAGTAATAGCCCAAGTCATCCTCAAGGGTGCTCATGCCACCGATGCCGGCAGCGACGATGACACCTATCTCGTCCTTGTCCTCCTTATCGAGGTCGAGTCCTGAGTTTTTGATTGCCTCGGCAGCAGCGACCATTGCATATTGAGCGTAGCGGTCAAGCTTCCGTCCTTCCTTGCGGTCAAAATACTGATTAGGGTCAAATCCCTTCACTTCGCAGGCAAACTTCACCTTGAAGTCCGTGGTATCAAAATGCGTAATGGGAGCGCCGCCACTCTTACCGTCGGCGATAGCCTTCCAGGTATCCTCGACATTGAGGGCAAGAGGATTGACAGTACCGAGTCCCGTTACGACCACTCGTTTCAATTCCATAATCTTGGCGATCTTAGAATTATAGAGAAAAAATTATTTCTGCTTTTCTTCGATAAACTTGATAGCATCGCCTACGGTAGCGATCTTCTCTGCGTTCTCTTCAGGAATGGTAATGCCGAACTCCTTCTCGAACTCCATGATGAGTTCAACGGTATCCAAAGAATCAGCGCCAAGGTCGTTAGTGAAGCTTGCTTCAGGGGTAACCTCATTCTGGTCAACGCCCAACTTATCAACGATAATGCTCTTTACTTTCTCTTCGATTTCAGACATAACTTTAAAAATTTAGTGAATAAAAAAATTTTAGTTTTTTAAATTTGCGGTGCAAAGGAAAGTAATTTTATCCAAAGTGGAATAACAATTAAAGGGAAAATCCCTTATATCTGCTCATATTTTGTAAAAGTGTGCAATATTTTAAGTTTCGTTATAAAATAAATCAAATTTTTTATGCCTGTTAACATAGCAATCTTTGCATCGGGGAACGGCTCGAATGCAGAAAACATCCTGAAGCACTTCGAAGGTAAAGGGGACGTGGCGAAAATACGTGTCGTCATGTGCAACAATGCGAAGGCGTATGTATTGGAGCGAGCAGCGAAGTATGGGGTTCCGACAGTAGTGTTCAGCAAGAAAGAGATGGAGGAAAGCGAGAAGGTGGAGGAGACGCTGGAGGGGTATGGCATTGACTTCATCGTACTGTCGGGATTCATGCTGAAGATACCGGAGAAGATGGTGCGCAAGTATCCGAACCGCATTGTGAACATCCATCCCGCCCTATTGCCGAAATACGGAGGAAAGGGAATGTACGGGGATCACGTACACGAAGCGGTGCTTGCAGCCGGTGAGAAAGAGAGTGGGATCACGATTCACTATGCGAACGAGCAGTATGACTCGGGTGATATTCTCTTTCAGGCTACGTGTCCGGTTGAAAAGGGAGATACGGTTGAGACCCTTGCACAGCGCGTTCATCAACTGGAATACGCGCACTTCCCTTCCGTCATAGAAGAAACGGTGAAGAAACTATAAGAAAGAGGGAAGAAAACGGTTTTTTGGGGGGGGCGACTCTGTCCTCCTCTCCCATCGGGTCTCTCTCTCCGAACAATCAAACGTGCCGCCTGGAGTCCATTGCGACTCGGGGCGGCACGTTTGATTTATCAAGTGGCAGAGGGTCGGATCAAACGGTAGGGACAGCAGGAATCAGGGTTTCGGCACCATGATAACCTGCGTGCGGTTCCCTTCGGAAAGAAGCGCACGGGTCAAGGCCTGGATGCAGGACGGGGTCACGGCATCGAGGCACTCGGAGAAGCGGGAGAAGCGGTCTATTCCCTCCAGATCGAACATCTTGACCGTCGAGAGCCACCAGGCGTTGTCCTTCACATTCTCGAGGAAAGCACTTTGCATCTGTGTCCGGAAGTGCCGTACCTCCTCGTCGGTCGGTCCGCAGAGCGCAATGGAATCGAGTTGAGCCCAAGCGATATCGATGAGCCTCCGTTCGGAAAGAGGGTCCGTATGGAAGGACACGGAGAGGGATGCCTGTTCGTGCGGCCGGTCGGAAAGTAAGGTGGAGACATGAGCTCCATAGGTACCTCCCTCCTCCTCACGCAGGGAAGCGACGTAGCGCATGAAGAGGATATCCTTGAGCGCGCTGATGGCAAGTCTGTTGATAAAGGAGGGCGGCATATTGGCCCATTGGAAGAGTTCGACGGAGGTCTTGCGAGTGGTCATGGGACATTCGAAGCGGTTGGTCAGTGCTCCCTTGGGTGGTCGTACGCCGTTATCCTTCCAAGACTCCCGCCGGGCGGAGGCAGGTAGAGAAGCTATATAGCGGCAGACGAGCGGTTCGATGGAGTCGAGCGAGAACGAGCCGACGATGACGAACGTGAAGTCGGCGGCATTGTCGAAGCGAGAGCGGTAGAACTTCAGTGCCTGTCGCTGGCTGATGCTGTCGCAGGACGGGAGGCGAAGGAGGATGGTGCGCGGGCTGTGGGAGGAGAGGGTCAGGGAGACGGAATCAGAGAACGTGATGTCGGGGTCAGACTCTCGATTGGCGAGCGAGGTACGGAGTTCGTCGATCCACGAAGAGAATGCTTTCTTATCCTTGCGCGGTGAGGTGAAACGCAGATGAGCGAGCTGGAACATCGTCTCGGCATCCTGGAGAGAAGAAGAGGCGCGCAGTCCCTCCTCGTAGGTAGAAATGAAAGGAGAGACGGAGACGACCTTTCCGGCGAGCAACTGTGCGAGTTCGTCGCGCGAGAACGAAGCGACGCCGTTGTTGGTCACAAGCGAAGAAGCGACAGCGGCGGAGAGGAGGCGAGAGCGCCGTGAGACGAGAGAAGTACCTCCCTCGGAGTAGGCGATCATCTGTATCTCATTATTGCGGAAGGATGTCGGCTTGAGCAGGACGCGAGCACCGTTGGAGAGCGTCCACTGCGTAAGGGAGAGAGCAGGGATCGAGTCGCGAGCGACGACGTATCCGCTCCTGGGCTTCTTCGCCATCAGAGGTCGTGAGACCGCCTGTTCGCGATAGGGCTTGAGCGTAGCGTTTCGAATATCGGAGACGGAGGATTGGAACTCGTCCGATGACGGGAGATCGGCCAATGCCTTCTCGGGAGCGGAGACGTCGATGATGAGATTGTGTGTAGTGATGAGTTCGGCGGCTCGTCTGTTGACTTGCTCGAGTGAGAGACGGGACTGGCATGCCTCGCGGGCGAACGGGAACTCCCACTCGATGCCCGGGGAAGGTTCGCCCAGCAGGAAATGGTTGACATACTCCTGTACGTAGTAGGAACTCTTCTGCTTGTCTCGCTCATTGAAAGACTTCTCGAGCGAGGCGATGAGCCGTTTTCGTGCGCGATCCCATTCGGATGGCAGGAAGCCGAACCGGCGCAGCCGTTCGAGTTCGGAGACGAGTGCCTGCCATGCCTGTCTTTCCATGTGTTCCTTGGGAACGACACCGACGAGGAAGGCATCGCAGGGGCGTATCACATTCCCGTAATAGACATAGGAATCGACGAAAGGAGCCTGCGGTCGGGAAGAGAGGACGGAGAGGCGTTCGGCGAACATGAGGGAGATAAGCTGGTCGGTGAGTACGTGGAGGTAACCCTCCTCGGAAGCCTTGACGGAACGCTCGAGCGGTTTCTTCTTAAACTCGAGACCGAGCGTGGTATTCTTGGCTTCGGGGTCGGTGACGACGGAGACGATGGGGTTCTGGTTGTCGGGAACCTGGTAGAAGACACGTTCGGCGGGGTTGACGGGCGCAGGGATGTCGGCAAAGATACGTCGGAGCGACTGCTCAACAGAGTCGGCATTGACATCTCCGACGACGACGATGGCCTGGAGGTCGGGGCGGTACCACTTACGGTAATAAGCCCGCAGGGTGTCGTAGGGGAAGTTATTGATCACCGCCGTATCACCTATGACATCACGCTTGGCATACTGAGAGCCCGGGTATTTAAGTTTGTTGCCCTTGGCCCAGAGTCGTCGGTTGGCCGTGGCACCCTGTCGCCACTCCTCGCGTATGACTCCACGTTCCTTATCGATCTCGTGGTCGAGGAGGAGAATGAAGGAGGACTGGTCGTGGAGGATGAGCAAGGCACTGTCCACGACTGACGGGCGCGGTACGGGAATATTCTTGAGTGTATAGACTGTCTCGTCGAGGGAAGTGTAGGCATTGAGATTGGCACCGAACTTGGCCCCGATGCTCTGCATGTAGTCGATGATGCCCTTGTCGGGGAAGTTTCTGGTACCGTTGAAGGCCATGTGTTCGAGAAAATGCGCCAGTCCATTCTGGCTATCCTGTTCGAGAATGGCGCCGACGTTCTGGACGATGTAGAAATGAGCTCTGTGTGAAGGCAGATCGTTGTGACGGATGTAGTAGGTGAGTCCGTTGTCGAGTCTGCCATAGCGGACGTGAGGGTCCATCGGAATGGCGTGTGGCTGGGCAAAGGCGAAGAAGGAAATGAGGAGGAAGAGGGTCAGTAATAATGAGTGTCTCATGAGAGTAAAAAGATATCGACGTATAACACGGAAACAAAGATACTTGATTTTCGGAGCAGGACGGAGCAGGACGGAATAAAAAAAGCCGGTTCGAAAGTCTGCGAACCGGCCTTTTGATGGTTATGGAGAAAAGGGGCATCAATCCAGAGATGTGTCCGACCCTTTCTGCTTGATGGCAAAATAGAGGATGATGGTACGCGTATTGGCAGCGTCGCGCTTGTCGTGGTACTCCATTTCGTAAGCGACCGCGTCCTCGTCGAGTTCGTAGTTGGAGGAAGGGAGCCACTTGTTAAGGATATATGCCTCGGCACGTGCGCGGGCCTTGCGCCACGTAGCGGTATCGTCGGCACGGAAATGGGTGTAGACGTAGAGTCCGGCAGGAATTTCAATCTGAACGAGGTCATCGGGAACCTGGTTGAAATCGTTGACGATGGTACCGATACTGTATCTCCATTTCCCTTCGCCGAGTTTGGTCTTGAAGGAGATGCTACTGAAAGCCTCCTTACGGTTCTCGATGGTAGGGCGACGTTCCTTGTACTTATCGAAGAGTTCGTCAACGTCGCGTTCGAAATTCTCATCATCGGTTTCGACCTGGTAACCGACCATCATGAGAGGTTTTCCGGTGATGAGCCGTGCCTTGAGTTTCGCCTTCTTGTTAGAGATAAAGATAACGATGCCCAAGACAATCAGAGGCACCAAGATTCCTACAATGATGATGATCATGTTGTAGGTATCCGGATGTTTGGCAGCGATCTTAATCGACTCCATTATGCCGCCGTCAAGTAAAATATCCAACATCATAAGCGTTTCTTTTTTAGTTAAACAAACGTATCAATTGTTAGCAAATATAAAAATTTTTTATTAAAAAAAAGAGAAATTACATAAAAAAGGATGAAAAAACACACTATTTACCTTTAGCCATTTCTATCACAGAGGAGATGGAGGGAGATGGAGGGATGGAGGAGATGGAGGGAGATGGAGGGCGGGAGGGAGGGAGAAAGGGGTGAAACAGAGGGTATTGACAGTGGTGCTTATGACCATTCCTTAGGAAAACATTGATCAAAGGGGGGCGGGCAAAGGTCACGGAGGATCCGTTATTTTCTCCTCTCTGGCATGTGGAAGAAAAAGTGAAGGGCCGGCTCGACAGGAGCCAGCCCTTCACGGGTCCATCAGCAAGTGTGATGGAGATTAGCGTACGAGCACCTTGAACTCACGGCCCTCCACCTTGATGATGTAGGCACCCTTAGGGAGATGGAGAAGATCCATAGTACCCTTGTAGATCAAGTCGCCGTTGTAGTTATACACCTTGTAGATAGCGTTCTCGCTAGCGCCCTCGACGTGGAGGAGCTGACCGTCGGATCCGAAGACGCGTTTCTCAACATCGTTGATGTAAACGGTCTGAGTACCGTAGTCCTTGGTCATGGTGAAGGTGCGCGTCTTGACGTTCGGGTTAGAACCGCTCTTGTTCCATCCTGCGATGTAGTGGTTGTAGTGCGGAGTAACGGTGACGGTAATCGTCTCGCCATAGAGCACCTTGTCCTTATCGTAGGAAACGTCGGCTGTTCCTTCCGGAGTAACCACCACGTTGAGCGAGTAGTAGATATCGGAGAACTGAGCCTGGAGTGTCATATCTCCCGTGACAGTGATCTCGCGGTGCGCATCGGCAACGCCGTCGCTCCACTGGTTGAAGGAGTACTTCTTGCTGTTCTTGCTAACAGCGCTGAAGGTTACGACATCGCCATACCTGTAGGAACCGCCTGTGAAGTTCTTCTTGTTGTTGGAAGCGTCGATACGTCCCTTCACGGCATCGTCAACGGAGAGAGAGAGCGTATAGAGCACGTATTCGAACTTCGGCTTGATATTCACCGGTCCAACGACATTGAAGGTATAGACAGGTTCGGTGCTGAGGTTCTCGCCGGTGTTCTGATCCACCCAAGCGACGAATCGTGTGATAGGCGTTCCGTCCGGTGCGGTCTTCGGAGTCGCGGTGAGAGTGATCTCGGTAGAAGCAGGAACTTCCTTACCGTTGACATTGCGCTTGTTCGGATCCTGAACGGTCACGGTTCCGTACTCATCCACGCCGGTCATATCCACATTCACTGCGAAGGTGGCCTGACGGAGGATGACGCCGAGATTGACGTCGGACTGAACGACGATGATCGTCTTCTTCTGATCCTGCGAGCCATCGGACCAAGCCGAGAACTCGAACGGCAGAGCAACGACCGGAATGAGCGTCACTTGTTCGTTGCGAGCCGCCCAACCTGTAGCCACACCGTTGTGAGCCTCGCCGAGTCCTGTCACAGCGGTAAGGCTGGAAGCTGCCTCGGAAGGCGAAGCGGTAACGATGATACGGTAGTCGTTGGAAGCGGTGGTTACGCTATAGGTTGCGTTGCCTGTCACAGTAATGGTGCGCAGGGAGTCACGCAGTTCAGTATTGTCGCTCCAAGCACTGACATGGTAGCCGGTGGTAGGGATGACAACCACCTTGATCTCGTCGCCGAAGAGGTACTTATCGGTAAGTTTGACCGGACTGAGGAACGAGCTGTGCTGATCCGGCACGAAGGTTACTGTGTAGGTGTTCTTCGCGAAGATCGCCTTGAACTCGACATCGCCCTTCACGACGAACGTCGTATCGATGGAGGTCATGTCATTGCCACGGTTATCGGCTGCGCTGACCGGTTCGGTTGACCAGCGAGCGAAGTGGTAGCCAGGCTGTGCTGTAGCGCGTACGGTCACGGACTCGCCATAGAGAGCCGATACGGCAGAAGCCTCGATAGAACCAGCCTCCTGAGGTTCGGCAGTCACATTGATGAGATAGCCGATTGCCTCGAACGAAGCGGTAAGGGAGACGTTCTGCGTGATGGTGAGGTGACGCGACGGTTCAGCGACACCATCGCTCCAGGCAATGAAGCGAGCACCCAGGAACGGAGTAGCGGAAATATCCACCACGTCGCCGTAGTGAGCCGTCGCAGCAGAAGCCTCGACCTGTCCGAGGTTCGAAGGGTCCGCAGCGAGGGAGATGGTGTAGTCGATATTGCCGAACGAAGCTTCGAAGGTCGTATCGCTCATGATGGTAACGACCTGAGAAGCGGTTGTCACGCCGTTGCTCCATCCGTTGAAGTCAACGCCGGCATTCGGTTTAGCGGAGATCTCGAGTGTCGGATAGCCGACTTGAGGATCGTAGGTATAGATCTGCTCGGAAACGGCAGGTGTGACAGAGCCGAGTGACGAAGGGTTGGCAACGACGGAGACCTTATAGGTATTGAGCGCGAACTCAGCCGTGATATCCATATTCTCCGTCGGGAGCAGTTCGATGGTATTCGTCACATCTCGGTAGTCGCGTTCCGGAGCCTGCGTCTCGTTGCTCCATCTGACGAAGTGGTATCCCTCGTCGGCCGTAGCGGTGAGGGCAATCGGAGTGTTGTCGCCACAGTTGAACGTAGAGGAGATGGAAGTCTGTCCGTTGACGTTACCGCCCTCGGTAGCATTGACATTGACGGTGAAGTTCTTACGCTGGAAGGTAGCCTCGAAGACAGAGTCTCTGTCGATGAGCGAAACGGAGCGGAACGGCTCGACGCTGCCATCCTCCCACTGAACGAACTCGTAGCAGTCGTTGATTGGCGTTGCGATGAGTTTAACATCCTTAGATCCGTAGTTGACGAAGAGGGTATCGTCCTCAGCGGCGCCTTGCTTAACGAGAGCAGATCCCATGTTCGGATCGTAGGAAGCCACGATGCGGTGGACAGCCGGCTTGAATACAGCAATGAGTGTATCGCCGTCGAAGCCGTTGATGATCTGGTCCTTATTAACAGAGGTGTAGTGAGTAAGGTCGAGGTGAACGGTCTCGCCGTTGTAGTTGGTCCACTTCTCGAAGGAGTATCCAGCGCTGGCCGGTTTAGCCACAGCCTTGAACTGGTCGCCGACGATCACGTCGGAGATGAGGATGGTACCATCCGGTCCGTAGGTCTGTGCGTTGGCCGATCGTGTCACGGTCACGGTACCCGACTCAGCAGGAGAGACGGTGTACATCAGTTCGAAGCGACGAGGCTGGAAGTTAGCCCGTAGCGTGCGGTCGTAGTCCTTGACGAGGAATGTGAAGTTAGCCTCGTCCGGTCCAGCGACCTCGTTCTCGGATCCGTCGTCCTTGATCTCGGTCCATCCGAGGAACTCGTAACCTGGGTTAGGGGTGGCAACGATGGTGACGTTGGTACCATTCTCGACGAGTCCGTAGGAAGCGCCGTGCTCGATGCGTGCAGATCCGGCAGCAGCTACGTTGGCGCACTCGGAGCAAGCGGTTGTCACGGTCACCTTACGCGGCTCGGCATCGAAGTGTGCGAGGAGTCGTATGGTATCCTGATTACCAAAGAAGGAACCGACGGAGATTGTACGCTGAGCGTCGGTGACGCCATCGCTCCAGAAGGAGAACTCGTGGTTGTCGATTGCCTGTGCAGCGATGTAGATCTGGTTATCGAAGCGCAGGTTTCCGATGCAGATGGAATCCTTCCACTGTGTACGGTCGTAGTTGACGTAGCCGACCTGTTCCTGAGTTGTCGCATTCTTAGGAGCGACGAGGATAAGCGTGTACTGACGCGGTTCGAACGTAGCGGCGAGGTCGCGAGCCGAGACGGCTGTCTCGTCGGTAGCTACAATGGTACGCGAGAGTGACTTGAGCGAAGAGTATCCGTCGCTCCATCCTGTGAGTTTCCATCCCGGTTGCGGAACAGCAACGTATTCGACCGGCGTCCAGTAAGCGGTATCCACACGCTTGACGCTGTCGTAAGAGGCGTTGACGATAACGGTCTTGCCACCGACAGAAGATCCTGCGGTCATGGTGAGCTGACGAACCTGGAAGATAGCATTATAGTTCGCACTCTCGACGAAGGTCTTGGAAACCGTCGGAGCGTTGTCATCGAGTCCACCGGTCCATCCGATGAAGTCATATCCTTCGCCTGCGGTAGCGGAGACGGTGAGGTTGGAGCCATAGTCCACATCCTGATTGTTCTTGTCAGCGCCTGATCGGTCGAGGACGGTAACGACGCCTTCGCGTGTTGCCACTGCCGGTTTTCCGACGACGCGAATTTGCTTGATGGAGAAGTTCGCATAGAGCGCCCAGTTGTCGAGGTCATTACCACGGAGGATCTTCGTAGCCACCGGATCCGGCAGGGTGTCTACCTTAACGGTTCCAGCAGGGTCGGTACTCCAGTAAGCGAACTCGTAGGCAGGGTCGGTCGGAACGGCGTTCCAAACGACGGTATTGCCGACGAATGCTCTGGTAGCAGCGATGCCGTTGACGGTGAGTCGGGATATTCCCTTCTCGTGTCCGTCGGCAGCAAGAACGACGCCGGTAGTCATCGTGTAAGGCAGGTTGTCATACATAGCCGTAACGATGATGGAACCGTTGGTTGCGTCTTTGCTGTCAACGACGTATGTCGTCGGAGAGCTGCAGAGCAGCCAGGAGGTGAAGGAGTGTCCTTCCTCAGCGGTATTGTAGAGGTTGATTGTCTGTCCCTGCAGTGCCTGTACGTTGACCGAATTAGCGAACTGAGCGTTGTCGACAGAAACGTCGCCGTAGGTCTCCATACCCGGGTTGACCTGAACGGTCACGCTGTAGGTAATCGGCTCATAGAGAGCGACGAGGGAGACGTCCTCGGTGAGGTCGATTGTCGTAGTCGGGTCAGCGATTGTGACATCGGCAGGTGAGTAGTTGCCGGAGGTGTTCATCGGAGCCCATCCGATGAAGCGGTCGCCGGAGGTGGTGTATTCCGTAGCGGAGATCTGGTAGGAATCGCCGCAGGTGAGGTCGTTGTTGTTGTCGCCGGTGGAGGTGACGCCGTCAACGGAGAGTACGGCAGCGAGACGAGAGAACTGGTTCGGAGCGACACGTGCCTTAGAGAGGTTGAGAGCCTTCTCGACGGTAGCGTAGGTCACGGTAAAATTCTTGACCGTTGCAGGGTCGGCATAGGCATCAGCATCGACATTGACGGTGAATGCGCCTTCCGCATTACCGTTGCTCCAGTTCTGGAACTGCTGACAGTCGTCGGCTTCGGAGTCGATGGTAATGACATCGCCATGGTGAGCCGAAACGGTGAGAGAGCCGCCCTCGTCCGAGAGGCCCTGATCATAGACGGTTCCCTGATAGCTGAGCGTGTACTTCACCTTGGCACGTCCGACGGCGTTGATCGTGAAGTCGTACGTGCAGTCGCCGAAGATAGCGGTGATGACGGTATCGTTCTGAATGTTGCGAACGTCCGTGTAGTACGCACCGTCGATGAGCGTGGTAGCGTCGGACGGTACGATGGTTCCGTCCTGACGCTGGAATCCTTTGAAGGAGCGTCCGACAGACGGTTTAGCGTAGATGCCGACGTTCGTGCCATACTCAGGAACGGTATCGAGATGAGATACCGTAGAGAGCGGACGTTTTCCGATACGGATGGAGTCCTTGTCCGGAGCGCCGTTGAGGAGCGTGAAGTTAACGCCGTTCGGTTCGAAGGTCACGATGTAGGCAGCAGAGTTGACAGCCGGTTCGGTGATGGTCTTCGGAACGGAGTTGTGCGTATCCTCGGCAGCTTCCTGAAGGACAACCGGAGCGGAAGGCACGCCGTTGACGGTATCGATACGCACGATGGTCTTGATATGGCGTCCTGTGGCTGGCGTGATGAGGAGCTGGAGTTCGGCATTATCCTCGACGTCGGAGACGGAAACCGTCTCGTCGTCAGGCGTGGAGATGCCGTTGACCGTCAGCTGAACCTTACCGGAGGCCTCGATGTCGGCGGCAAGTCTCTCGGCCGTTGCCTTGACATTGTATTTATTGATCTCGAAGTAGGCAACGACGGAGGTATCGGAGAGGAGGAACCGGGAGTCGATGTCGATGGAGTCGCGATTGGAGTTCGCCACATCGACAGTAGGTAAGGTAACCTCGTTTTCGTAAGGAGTTCCGTCAGCGAATACCCACTTAGTCAGGTGGTAGCCCGGCAGCGGATCGGCATAGATGCGCACTCCCTTGCCATGAGGTACGGAGAGGTCGGCATCGGCTCCGAATGCGGTGAGCGTCTCACCGACGGTGTCGGTCGAGAGCGGCTTGAGTTCGACGAGGGCAACGTTCCCGGCAGGGGTTGCGGCCTCAGCGTGAACGGTGTATTCGTTGAGAGAGAAGAACACATCGATGGTATCGGTAACCTTGATATCATCCCACTGGTAGGAGCGTTCTTCACTCTTGCCTACGTTCGGAGTGATGAGATTCACATCCGGAGCGCTGCGTTTCGCAATCTTAGCAACGTGATAGCCCGGTGCAGGAGTTGCCGTGAGGAGCGCGTCGTCCTCGTAGTCGATGACGTTCTTGGAGAAGAAGTCCGCATTGAAGGCAGCGTTGACACCGTTGATTGCGAAGGTGACATCGCCACCGGCGTTCGATCTCTGAGGGACATCGTCAACCAGTGTATAGATCTGAGCGTCAGCCTCGTAGTGGTTCTTCTCGAACGTGAAGACGAAGACGGAGTCTGCCGTCACGTTGAACGAGCGAACATAGGTCTGGGTAACGGACGGTTTGTCGTAGAATCCGCCGAGAGAGGTTGCGGTGCTGTCGGCTCCGTTGATGAAGAGTCGGGAGACGTGGTAGCCCTCAGCCGGTACGGCGGTGATGGTCACGAGCGTGTTGTAGTCGACCGTGTCGTTCGGGAAGGTCGCAGTCCAGTCTTTCTGAACGGCGCCCATCTCGATGCCTTCGTCATTGCGTGTACCGAAGGCGGTGTCGGCCTTGACTACATACTTATTAATATCGAACACGGCGATGAGTACGGAATCGCCATTTATGTTGAAGGCATTGGTTACGCCAGGGATGCGTCGTGCGTTGCGAACCTGTGACGGCGTGGCAGCCGGCAGGGCGTCGATGAGTGTTCCACCGTCCCACCAACCGGTGAAGTTGTAGCCCTCACGTGCCTCAGCCGCAGCGATGATTCTCTCGCCAGTGCAAGCCTGGAGGATATCCTTCGGCGCGGAGAAGCGATTGGAAGCGATGCTATCCATGAATGCTGCCATGTGGACAGAAACGGAGTCGTCGGACTGGAAAGCGGTCACGGCAATCAGATTGTCGTAGCCGGAGACTCCGGAGAGCTGTGCGGTATCCTTTGCGAGGATAGCACGAGGAGCGATATTGGAAATATTCGGAGCGAAGATGAGGAGCACAGCGGTATCACCGATGAGAGAGATGTCCATCGGGTCGAGCTGGACTTCCGCCGTCTTCGTCTTCAAGATATTCTTGGAAGAGAGGTCTATCTCGTTCATGTCCGCATGTCCGATCCGATAGGTAAAGACACTATCGAGATGGAACCCGGCAGGAGGAGTCGCGGTGATGACGTAGCGGTCGAAGTGGAAGAGCGAGTCAACCTTGGATACGAGGGAATCGACACCATTGACAGCAATGCGTGCCACGTCGTCGGTAGCCGTGATCTCGCCCGACGTATTGGAGAAGCGGTAGTTGATCTGGAACGGATACTTATTCTTCTCGAAGGCTGCGGCGAAGACCGTGTCGGAGACGATGACCACGCTGTCTTCCAAAAGGGATGGCGTGATGGTCGTGTAAGCGACTACGGAGTCGGCCGTACGTTCGCCGTACGGTTTCACGTTGACGTCGCCGTTGCGCCAGTAAGCCCAGTGGTAGCCATAGTCGGCACGAGCGACGACTCTTACCTTCTGCTGGTGCTGAACGAAGACGGAGTCGCCCTGTCCCTCGATGATATTGATGTGTGCGTAGGCGGTATCACCCGGAATGACATCCTTCGGAGAATAGACGATGATGTCGCCGTGTCCTTCACCGATGGTGTCCGGAATGACGTAATACTTATTGATGTCGAACTTGACGCAGAAGACGGTGTCGGAAACCACCTCATCGATAGAGAACTCCATCTCCTCGGTCGAGTCGATGCGTCCGCCGAAGTCGTTGACTGCGCTGAGTTGCCGGGAACCGAAGAAGACAGAGTCCACATGGTATCCCTGTACAGGGGTCACCTTGAAGTTGACGGTGTGTCCGTACTTGGTAAGGAAGTAGTCCTGAGCCGGAACCGGATCAGCGCCGTTCACCTCGGTGATTGAACCGAAGGCGTTGACGGTGCAGGTGTCGATACGGTAGTCGATACTGTCAACGGTGACGGTGAGGGCATAGCCGCTTGCGACGTCGGTCTGGTTGGAGCGGAAATAGATGGTGATGGAAGAATCCCTATCAGTGGTGAGTTTCTCAGCATCAGTGATGGAGCCGGTACCGCCGTAGATAACGTAACCCGTCTTGGAAGGGTCGGTGTAGGCCGGCGTCGTCACCGGAGCGCCGTTGCGTGTAAGTCCGGAGCCGGTGAACTGGAGTCGGTCGCCCGCCGTAGCGTTGCCGTGGATATCGTAGGTACCGGAGATGATGAGTCGTGTACCCGGAGCCGGTATGAGTTTGAGCGAGGAGGCATAGTTGGTCGAGTAGTCGGCGTAGTTACCACCGTTGTCATAGACCTTGATTTCGGTGTCGATGCCTTCAGCCTCGAAGTCGATGACCTGGTCCAGAGTGGACATGATCACGCTACCCACCATCACGCGAGCGGAGAGGGTGTCGGTGTTCTGGTTGTCGAAACGCATGTGCAGGAAATAGGAGTACTCGCCTTCTGCGACGTCAGGGTCGGACCATGCGGTGATTTTCTGGTCAGGCTGGTTGTAGACGAGAACGGTGTCGGTCGGGTTGCTCTCGTCGACGCGACGGATGATGATGCGCGCACCGCTCTCGGTGGAAGCGAACGGATTGTTCCATTCGAGGTTGACGTTGGAAGGTGCGATCATCTTCTCTGGACGAGCGGTGAGGTTGGAAGGCTGTGCGATCTCGAACTCCGGAGTCACGAAAGCGTTGAGTTCCGGCATCTTGAATGAAGCACCCGTAGTGATGTTGGTAACGGGGTCGGTCTGGAGGGAGATGTCGGTCACGGAGCCCACCTTGACCTCGTCATCACGCTGGATGTCGACGGTGATGGTCTTGAGTGAGTAACCTGCCTCAGGTGTCACCGTGACGTTGACCGTGGAGCCATAGGAAGCGGTGATGACCTGTGTAGGGGTCGGGTTGGTATAGGTTTCGCCGTTGGCGGTGATCTGATTCCAGACACCACCGCTGAACGACTTCTTGCGCAGGATCTGATAGAGGTCAACCGTTTTGATGGTCACGGTGAGGTCCCCGTAGATGTAGCTGTTCTTGGTGAACTCGACGTTGTTGCCGTTGATGTCGTCGTAGAAGAACCCGCTGGCGCTTCTGACGTGAAGTTTCTCAGCCGTCGGCAGGTCGCCTGTTCCGCCGGCAATGCGGGAGACGTATGCGTTGGCGTCGGCAATGTTGACATAGTCGGCAGCCTGAACGGCATGTGTTGCGTCGGCAGCGAAGACATAGGAAACCTTATAGAGACCGAGAGCCTGGTCGGTGCCAGGTATTGGGAAATTGGCATGACTTCCTGTCACATCCTGGTTCCAAACGGTCGTCGATTTGCCCGACTTCTGCTGCAGTCCCCAAGTCACCTCGCCATTGCGGAAGGCGTCGACCGAAGCCGCAACTCCATCCTGCGTACGTCCGAGAGGTTTGAGGTAGAAGCAGGAAGGGAATGAGGAGGTGTTGTTGCTACCTGCGAAAGTTCCCTTGGTGGTCGTTGCCTCGAAGTCGGACGACTCGGAATCAAGGTAAACGTAGCTGCTGGAAATGGAAGGGTCGGCAGCCGTCAGTCCGACGAGTCCACCGATGATAGCGGTCTCGGAGAGGCTTGCGTCCACAAGCCTGATAGAGCCGTAGAATCCGGAGTTGGAAATGGTCAGAGAGCCGTTGGTAGCACCTACGAGTCCACCGACGTACGGAGTGACCGCGCCATTGTTGAGCCGAACTGCTGACGTGGAGAGGCACTGGTCGATCGTGAGGGCGGACCCCGCAGCCGTGTTCGCCACAATCGTTCCATACGATCCGTTGTCAGCAACGGACATCTCGCCGGTAACGGTCAGTTGGCGGATGGTGGCGCCGTTGGCATATCCGATGAGAGGTGTGTTGGCCGTAATGGTGTGGAAATTACCATTGATGGTGCCAACGAACGGGTGGGCAACAGAACCCAAAGAAGACGCAGCCGTGAAATCCGCATTCACATTCACCACGTCGTTACTGGTAAAGGTAACACTGGACAGGGCATTCCATTCGCCTGCGTTGTACACTTCGTACGTCGCAGCGAAGGATGCGGTCAGAGTCATTACCAGGGACAGAACTACAAGAGTAAACCTTTTTCCCATACTCGATTATTTTGATTTGTTTTTTATTCGTTTGTTCTCCCATCCGCACTCCCGGAACGTCCCGAAAGCACCGAGACACAAAGGGGGCAGGATGCAGGGCAAATGCAAAGGTATGAATAATTTTTAACTAAAATACTGATATTCTACATTTTTTCACAAAAGAACCGCTAATCGGCACGAAAACTCTTTCGTTGTGTACCTTAATATATTAGATAGGGTGGGTATTTCGAATTCAGGATGCAAGAAAAACAAACAGAATAACCGATAATGGGTCGAAGAAGCCAGGAGCATGTCCTCTGGGGCAAACATGGTTCCCCCTCTCCTACTCCAAGAGAGAGGAGGCGAGTGGGAAGGTATTGGGTAGGTATTGTCTTAACAATGTCGTATATATAACGTATGTATTTGTCATTATTGTTTCATATATACTATATCTATACGTCAACTATGTTTTATCTATGCTTTATCTATGTTATATGTATATTATATGTATGTGTCATATATACCTTATGTATGAATTATATATAAGTCAAGTATGATTCATATAAGTTATATGTATGAATTATGTCTAAATCATAAAAGAGACATCTTTTTTTCAATTTTATTTTGTATATAAAAATTCTTTGCTATATTTGCAGAGAACAAACGAAGCAAAGATGGCTAAGGAATCAAGTTTCATACGCATAAAAGGTGCCGTTGACGGTTTCCGCTACTACCACATGAAGGGTCATGAGGGCTTGATAGTGGGAAGAGTGGGCGGTCCGAGTGCCTCCCAGGTGAAGAACAGTCCGTCCTTTGCCCGTTTGCGTGAGAACGGGAACGAATTCGGTCAGAGTGCAAGAATATCGAAAATGATTCGTCAGGCATGGTCCACGCCGCTGATGCACATGGGTCATCCGCGCAACGCCGGCCGCATGAACTCGAAGGTCCGTTCGGTGATTCAGCTGGACGAGGAAGGCCGCAGGGGCTACCGATCGTTCTTGCTGAGTGAGCACAAGGAGATGCTGACGAACTTCCAGCTACTGCCTGAGTTGCCGTTCGACATGATCATGAAAGGCAACGGGATAGGCGTGAGTTCGAAAAACGGGAAGGACGTGAAGGTGGAGATCAAGGCATTGACACCGGAAACGGACGTAAGGATAACGAAAGGCGCTACACACTTCCGCATACAGGCCATCGCATCATGTGTGTCGGACTACGTTTACGATGAAGAGGCGAAAAGATGGGTGGCCGTGAACGACGGAAACGGCGTGACGGCGGAGGCGAAGAGCAGTTATATCCCCGTGAACAAGGCGTTCGAGGGGGAGACTCTGGAGGTGAGTCTGGGAATTACCGATACAACGAACGCAACGACCCTTGTGACAGTGTGTATTGAGTTCTATCAGAAAAGCGGCGGAAACTACTACCTGCTGAGAGAGGGAGCATGCGGTAAGGTGATCAAAGGACTCTGAGAAGAGGTACGAGAGGGAGATTTTGCAGACAGATCCACTGACCAAGACGGTCAGGAGGAATCGGGGAAAGGAAACGAGAAGAATTGTAACCAAAAACGGAGGATGGTTTGGTCACCGGAGTCCGTGGGAACAAAGATACGAGGGAGTCTATTATAAAGAAGAGGGAGAACGGCGCGAGGCCGTGTGACAAAAGAAAGGATAATTAATATATAGTCACATATATATCAATTTTATTAGGTCTGTTTTTTTAATTTTTGGGCGAAGGCCGTCTTCCTTGGAGGGGAGGCGGCTTTCATTTTTGCATGCGGAGAGGGTTGAGAGATAGAGAATAATCGTTATTTTTGTACCGATTCCGCCACGAATCCGCCAGGCAGGACAACCCGGAAGCGGCAGGGGAAACCGAAAGAGCCGCAGGGCACGGTCACGACGAAGGAATGAGGAATCACGACATAACATAAAAGGCGTTTACTCAGCGTCTTGTCTTTGACGTCTAAGAATCTCGCAAATTCTGAAACGATATTGTCAGAGCAAGGCAACAGGTAGATGCCCTCGGGGTATGTAATATACGCCCAGAATATTCCTTTTGCCGATACACGAGGTGTGCGGCCATGCACGCACGTGATTATGCAGAGGATGATGAGGGTCGTTACATATCAGCGTGGGATCTCGCTTGTTGCTCGTTCTACAATATCGGGCAATGCGAGAGCCTTTAGACGTGGGACGAGCGACGAGAAAGTTCCCACTTCTTTTTTTATGCCGGTTGCCAACCATAACCCATTAGCCTGACGATACGGGAACTTGTCGTCGAAGAAAGAGACATGAAAGACCGTATCTGCGGGAACAAATGGTTTCCTCTCGTATTTCTGCCCATTGCGGCTGTATTTGTACTGTTTTTTTCCACTTCGACCTCACCCTTCTATGATAATGAAGGATTTGACAGCATGCTGTTCAAGCAGATGGGGCTTGCCGTCCTTCAGGGAAAGATCCCGTACGTGGACCTGTTCGAGCACAAGGGACCGATCATCTTCTACATCAATGCCCTGGGACAATGGATCGTACCGGGTCGAACAGGCATTCTGCTGGTGCAGTTTATGTTCATGAGTTTCACGCTGGTGTTGTGGTGGAAAACCATCCGTCTGTTTCTGCGTCCGTTCGTTTCGTTTGTGACCGTGCTGTGCCTATTGGCACTGCTGATCGGTTTTTATGCATTAGGCAATCAGTGTGAGGAATACATGATGCCGTTTGCCTGCGGAGCATTGTACATCAGTCTGAAACACCTGTTCTCGGAAAGAAAATCGCTACGGAACACCGACAGTCTGTTGTTGGGTCTCTGTTTCGGTTTCCTGTTCTTCGTCCGTCCGAACGATGCGGTCTCACAGGTGGGCGGTCTTGTGTTCGGATTGGGGATTCTGCTGGTAATGGACGGCGGTTATAAAACCCTCCTTCGAAATGCCCTTTCGTTTACTGCCGGTTTTGTCCTGATTGCCCTGCCGATACTGGCATGGTTTGGTCATCATGGAGCATTGGAAGACATGTATTACGGAATGGTCACACACAACTCGAATTATGCCGGCGGATTTGTTGCCTTCATCAAGCCCTGTTTCGGGAAAAAACTGTTCCTGCTACCGCTGTTTTTCATGACGCTGCTCCTTGCAAGAGACCTGAGCAAACGATTATTCCTGCTGTTGCTGCCCGTCGAGATCCTGTCATACCTGTTGATAGGCGTCAAATTAGCAGATCATTATTTTATGCCCTGGATGGCCTCGCTGTTCCTTTTATTATTCTCACTGACGCTGCAACGCAAGGAAAAACGGATATGGATTATTACGCTACTGTTTCTACATTCAGGGTTGAAAGATGTTCTAACTTATTATCATAAGGACTTCTTCAAGGCACTTGCAGTAAAAATCAAGGTGGAAAACATAGAGAGAGTCAACAAGAAAACATTATCTGACCAATACTGCGAAGAAGGGTATAAATTAATTGACGCTATACCTCCGTCAGAAAGAGATAAGATTCACAACTATAATCTTACACAACAATTCCTTTCCTTGTTATGGAAAAGGAACATTGTTCAAGCCAATTATGTACCATTACCTGCCATGGAGTATAACGATAAGGAAGGGCGTTTAAGGAGAAGGAACGATATCCAGATAAAAAAACCGACATGGATTCTGTTTAGACATACAAGTGACCATACAACACTTACATACACTAATGACAGCCTCTACATTGAGCAGCATTATGAGCTTGTGGGCAGGACGGACAGCAGGTGTGGTGAGGACGTGAGTCTGTACAGGCGAAAGGAATGAGAGATTGTCGGACAAAGCCGTAACGTTTACGACTTGCGGGAAAAAGGGTTAAGTCTGCGTAAGAGGGGCTGTATGAGAGTGTCCGACGACTATCAGGATGATGTCAATGGTCTTGAGGGTGTCAATTGTGCGGTTTCTTTTCATCAGAACGGTCTGCGGAAGCCGTCTCCCCTCCTACTCCTGCCCGGATTTGGAACGATGGCGTCGTGAGAGGAGGACAGAGAGGAGAATGGATCCAGTCAGAAGAGAGAAGATGATCAAGAGCGACCATCCGATTGAGATCTCGAGATCGGGAAGTCGAAAGTCCACTCCGGCGAAGCCGAGGATCTGGTTTGCGCGTTCCCACATCCCGAGCAACATCTTGACGCCGACGAAAAAGAGAATGAGACCGATGGCGTACTTAAGGAGGGAGAAAAGGCGGTAGACGGCCGCCAGGGCGAAATACAGCGCACGTAGTCCGAGAATGGCGAAGATGTTGGAAGTAAGCAGGACGAACGGGTCGCGTGAGACGGAAAAGATGGCGGGAATGGAGTCAACGGCAAAGGCGATGTCGGTGGTTTCGATGACAATGAGGGCAATGAAGAGCGGAGTTGCGAGGCGGCGTCCGTCCTGTCGGATGAAGAACTTGTCTCCGTGCATCTCAGGAGAGACTGGGAAGAATCGCTTGAAGATGCGCACGAAGAGGTTGCGTTCGGGATGCGGCTTATCGGTCTCGTCGTGGCAGAACATCTTGACGCCCGTATAGAGCAGCATGACGCCAAAGAGGGCCAAGACCCAGTCGAAGCGGGAAACGACCGCCACGCCGGCGAAGATGAAGACGCTCCGAAGGATGAGGGCTCCCAGGATGCCCCAGAAGAGGACTTCGTGCTGGTATTTCCGTTCGATACCGAAATAGGAAAACAGCATGAGAAAGACGAAGAGGTTGTCGACAGAGAGGGACTTCTCGATGAGGTAACCCGCCAGGAACTCCATAGCCCGGTGTCTGCCGTGGAAGAGTCCCTGCTGACCAGGGTCAGCGTCGAAAACATATATGGCAAGGCAGAAGAGCAGGGAGAGGGCAATCCAGACCGCCGTCATGGTCAGCGCTTCCCTGACAGAGACTTCGTGCTGTCCCTTTCTTGCAAAACTCTTGAGGTCGATGAAGAGCATGAGCAAGACAAGGAGGTAGAAACCTATCCAGACCCACACGGGCATATCTTCAAAAGACATTGACATAGTATCCGATAATCAGTTGCATTTATAAATATTTCCAGGCAGGCAGCGGATGCGCCCGTCAAACTCGAGCTGAACGAGCAGAGGCAGCAGGTCGCTCACGGCATGGCCGGAGAGTCGTGCAAGCGCATTGGGGTCGAGTCCGTCCGAGTGCTGAAGGAGCAAGGAGAGAATCATGCGTTCGGCTTCGGGAAGAGTGGAGAGGTCCGGAGCAGCGGAGGATGGTGAAGAGGCGGAGTCGGGATCCATCCATCCCATTGCATGGAGGAAGTCGTCAGCCGAAGTGATGAGTCCAGCCCTGGAGGTACGTATCAAGCGGTTGCATCCGGAGCTGGCGACATCGGAAGCGCGTCCCGGGAAGGCGAACAGTTCACGGTCGTAGGAAAGGGTCAATGCGGCGGTGTTCATGGAGCCGCCACGAAGTCCGCTCTCCACGACGACCACGGCATCCGACAATCCCGCAATGATGCGGTTGCGACGGAGGAACGTGTAGCGATCGGGGCGTATGCCGGAGATAAACTCGGAGAGGACTCCCCCACCCGAATGAAGAATATCCACTGCGAGGGAACGGTGGGCAGGAGGGTAGATCATCTGAAGACCGTGTCCGAGGACAGCGACCGTTGGCAAGGATGCCTGGACGGCAGCACGGTTGGCATGGCCGTCGATACCATACGCCAGTCCGCTGACAATCATGACAGATGGCAGAAGGCGGGCCAGGTCCTCGACGAAGGAGTAGCACATCTGGCGTCCGTAGTCGGTCGCCCTGCGTGTGCCGACAACGGAAACGACATGAGTTGCATCCAGCGGAGCCAGTCCACGATAGTAGAACAGCAGCGGAGCGTCGGGACATTCTCTAAGGCGACGTGGGTAGTCGTCGTCGGTAATGAAAAAAGCGCGGATGCCGGTCCTCTCCATGAAATCCATCTCACGGTCAGCCCTTCGGAGCGGTTCGCCAGTGGCGAGACACTCCGCCAGAGCAGGTCCAATGCCCTTGAGTCGCGCTACCTTTGCGGGACTTTCGCAGAACAGCGCTTCGGGGGTATCGTAGCACTTCAGCAATTCGTGCAGGTGTGCGATACCCATCCCCCGGACGTTGTCCAGGAGAGCGAAGGCAATCTTGTAGCGAAGAGTGGGATCAAGCGAAATCACGGTGTTTCCTCCTTTCTTACAAACAACGAGTAGATAAGAAAGGCGAGCAAGGCTCCGGCAAGGTCGGAAAAGAAGTCGAGCCATTCGCCCGTCCGCGGAGGAAAACAATACTGCTGCAGCAACTCGATGAGTCCCCCATAGAGTGCCGGCAGGAGAAATATCAGGCAGAAAGAAACAGAGAAGCCGCATTGCGAGGGACGCATACGGCAGACGCCTTCCAACATGACGGCAACAGACTGTATCAAAAAGAGGAGAAAATGGGCGACCTTGTCTGCACCAGGGAAGAGCAGTGCCTTGACAGGAGAAGGGATGCGGATGATGGAGACGTAGAAGATGATGACCGCCACGAGGAACGAAAATCTGAAACGCCAAAGAAACCGTAGGACTGCAGCACCCATCGCAGAATCAGGAATCGAGAATCAGTCTTTGCGGCGGATATCGACCCGCTTGATCTTGCCACTGATTGTTTTAGGCAATTCGTCAACAAACTCGATGACACGAGGGTACTTGTACGGTGCCGTTGTCTGCTTGACGTGGTTCTGAATCTCTTTTATGAGTTCCTCCCCTGCCTTGTCCTTCCATTCCTTGCCGAGCACGATGGTAGCTTTGACCACCTGTCCGCGAATAGGGTCGGGCACACCGGTGATGGCGCATTCGACTACGGCAGGGTGCGTCATGACGGCGCTCTCGACCTCAAAAGGACCGATGCGATAGCCTGAGGACTTGATGACGTCGTCGTTGCGACCAACGAACCAGAAATACCCATCCTCGTCACGCCAAGCGACGTCGCCGGTGTGATAGATGCCATCGTGGCATGCCTCTCGGGTTTTCTCCTCGTTGCGATAATATCCCATGAAAAGTCCGACCTGTTTGCGACGGTCTGTATGGATAACGATTTCTCCCTGTTCTCCCACTTCAGCGCTTCGTCCATCTGGGGTGATAAGATCGACATCATACTGTGGGTTCGGCAGACCCATTGATCCTGGCTTGGGTTCAATCCAAGGGTTGGTAAGTATGGTGCAGGTGGTTTCCGTCTGCCCGAACCCCTCCCTCAGTTTGATGCCGGTAAGTTTAAAGAACTGTTCGTACACAACCGGGTTGAGTGCTTCGCCGGCGATGGTACAAGAGCGCAAGGAGGAAAGGTTGAATCGGGTAAGGTCTTCACGAATCATGAAGCGGTAGATGGTAGGCGGAGCACAGAAAGAGGTTACCTTATATTTCTCCATGACAGAGAGGATGTCTGCCGGCGTGAACTTCTCGTGGTCATAGACGAACACACAGGCTCCTGCGATCATCTGTCCGTAGAGTTTCCCCCAGACCGCCTTTCCCCATCCAGTATCGGCCACGGTAAGGTGAAGGTCATTCGGAGAGAGGTGATGCCAGATATATCCAGTAACGATGTGTCCCAGAGGGTAGGTGAAGTCATGAATAACCATCTTGGGTTCACCGGTCGTTCCACTGGTGAAGTAAAGTAGCATGATGTCATCGTTGGAATTGACCCGTTCCGGGCGGACAAAAGGTGCAGCATTATCGATGCCCTTGTGGAAATCGTGCCATCCTTGCGGAACATTCTTTCCGACGCAGACGAGGTGCTGCAAGGTAGGGCAAAGAGGCTTTGCCTTGTTGATATGGTCGACGACGACTTGGCTGTCAACACTGACAATGGCCTTGATGGAAGCCGCCTCGCATCGATAGATGATATCCTTATCGGTAAGGAGGTGTGTGGCTGGGATGGCGACGGCACCTATCTTGTTGAGGGCGATCATCATATACCACCACTCGTATCGCCGCTTGAGGATGAGCATGACCATATCGCCCTTTCCGATGCCAAGCGACTGAAGGTACGAAGCGGTCCGGTCTGTCTGCTCCTTTAGCTGCGCATAGGAGAAATCGATGTGTTCGCCTTTGTCATTAGTCCAGCAGAGAGCCAACTTGTCTGGTTGCTCAGCTGCCCATGCATCGACTACATCATAACCGAAGTTGAAATTGTCAGGAACGATGAGTTGGTAATTATTCTTAAAGTCCTCGTATGAATCGAAATGTGTTTGTTTGAGAAACCGTTCTACCATTATACAGTCTATTATCTATGAAGAAACGAGAAGAGGAATGGGGAGAGGGAAAATCACAAGATGATGGCCAGGAATTTGACGTTCTTACCATCCAGGGCTTTCATGCCGTGGGGTCTGCGCGCATCGAAATAGATGCTGTCGCCTTCAGAAAGAATTATGTCTTTGCCGTCAATCTGCAGAAGCAGTCGCCCCTCAAGAATAAGATTGAACTCCTGCGTATCATGCGTGTTGAGGTGCATTGGCTCGGAGTCGGATTTCGGTTCGACCGTCACGAGGAACGGTTCTCCGTTCGGATTCTTGAAATTTCCGGACAGGGACTGATACTTATAGGCTTTGGAACGTTCGACGGAAACGCCCTTCCCCTTGCGAACAACGGAATATGCCACATGGTGCGTATCATTACCACTGAGGAGGGCTGCCGTCTCGACACCAAAAATGCGGGCCACAGAAAAAATAACACTCATGGGAATATCGCTCTCTCCCGTTTCGTAGCGAGCATATTCATCAGCCGAAACATTGATTTTCTGCGCGACATCCTGCACTGATAAATCCAAAGCATCACGCAGTCCCACCAGGCGTTGCGCTATCTGCTTAATCTCGTTATTATCACTCATAAGTCTAAAAAAATGTGTTTTTTACATCCAATCCGAAACTCAGTCGTTCGCTTTCAAACCCTTGATGACAGCATCGGAAAATCCAAAAGCCTCCATCTCATTAAGGCCTTTGATGGTCCATCCGCCCGGAGTGCAGACCTTGTCTATCTCCGCCTCTGGATGTGAATGATTTTTCAGAATAAGTTCTGCCGCGCCTTTCATCGTCTGCGCAACTATCTCGTGAGCCACGTCGGCCCGGAAGCCAAGCTCGACAGCACCTTCCGATGCGGCACGCAGGTAGCGTAAAGCATAGGCTATACCGCAGGAGGCGACCGAAGTTGCCGGTCCCATCATCTTCTCCTCTATCATGACGGCCTTGCCGAGCTGGTTGAAGAGATCGAGGATCAGTTGTTCCTGCTGACTATTCGCATTCTGAGAGGAGATGAGCGTCATGCTTTCACCAATAAGCATTGCCGTATTCGGCATGACACGAAAAGAGCAAACTCCCGGTTGGAGAATCGAGTTCAAAAACTTGAAATCAATACCAGCTGCAATGCAAGCAAAAATTTTATCCTGGGTTATCACATCCGCTATTCCAGACAGAACTGGTTCAACCAGCCAAGGCTTAACTGCCAAGATGACAATGTCGGCCTTTTCGGCCATCTCCTTCGCATCCGTCGAGATCTGAATTCCCGGATACGCCTTTCGGTACTCGTCCAGTTTTTTCAGATCAACATCTACAACAGCGAGGTCGTCCTCCTTGATGGCACCCGCAGCCAACAATCCTTTGGCAACAGCGCCTCCAATGTTGCCAGCACCAATAATAGTCAGTTTCATATTCATTCTCTTAAAATCCAAAAAATTCAGGAGAGGAAAATCTTATGGTTTCCGCCCGAAATTTGAAGGGCAAAGATACCAAACAGACCTGTAAAAATCATCAATTTACACATTATTTATATTTTGGATGAAAAAAAGGGGAAATCCGTCTTCTTAAAAAGTCGGGTTTCGGTTCTTTTTTTTACCTTTGCTTTTCAGTCAAAGGAAATCCTTAGAGGAAAACAAATAACAGACTAACAATCAAATAAATATCATTTGCTATGGGAGTAATTGAACAAATGACCAAGCGCGCAAAAGAGAACAAACAACGCGTTGTCTTGGCAGAGGGTGCAGAGGACCGCACCATCAAAGCCGCTGACATCATCCTCAGCGAGGGCATTGCCGACATCATCCTGATTGGTTCAAAGAAAGAGATTGAGGATAAGGCCGCCCAGTTCGGACTGAAAAACATCGGCAAGGCAACCATCGTTGATCCGTCAACAGATCCACGAATGGGGACCTACTCCAACCTCCTCTATGAACTTCGAAAGAAAAAAGGCATGACACCCGAAGAGGCTCAGAAGATTGCCTGCGATCCATTGTATCTCGCATGTCTGATGATCAAGAACGGCGATGCAGACGCAGAAGTAGCCGGAGCCATGAATGCAACAGGAAACGTACTTCGTCCAGCCTTTCAGATTATCAAGACCAAGCCGGGCATCTCGGTTGTATCCGGAGCCTTCATCATGTTTACACAGACTCCAGAATATGGAGATAACGGAGTACTCGTATTTGCAGACTGTGCCGTGTCACCAAACCCATCAGCAGAAGAGCTGGCACAGATTGCTGTATGTACGGGTCAGACGGCACGAGATCTGGCACAGATAGAGCCACGCGTGGCGATGCTGAGTTTCTCGTCGAAAGGATCAGCCAAACACGAATTGGTAGACAAGGTGGTTGAAGCAACAAGAATTGCGAAAGAAATGGCACCAGACATGGCCATTGACGGAGAATTGCAGGCTGATGCCGCATTGGTTCCATCGGTAGGTCAGGCCAAGGCTCCGGGAAGCAAGATTGCTGGTCACGCCAATGTTCTTGTATTCCCAGACTTGCAAGCCGGCAACATAGGATACAAGTTGGTACAACGTTTTGCAAAAGCAGATGCCATTGGTCCGATTCTGCAAGGAATTGCAGCTCCTGTGAACGACCTTTCCCGCGGATGTTCCGTTGAGGACATCGTGAAGGTTGTCACGATTGCAGCGAACCAAGCTATTGCAGGAAAAGCGAACTCATAAACAAGAACGACTGACAGGAGACATCATTCGTCAAATGACATGCTCCTTTCAATCCATATTGAACACACTAAATTTAAAAATCACATAATTTTTCGTATGAAAATTTTAGTCCTGAACTGCGGAAGCTCGTCCATCAAATACAAACTTTTTGAGATGGAGAACCGCGAAGTTATCGCTCAGGGCGGCATTGAGAAAATCGGATTAAAGGATTCGTTCCTAAAATTCACGCTGCCTTCCGGTGAGAAGAAAATCATTGAAAAGGAAATACCAGAACATACGGCTGGCGTACAACTTGTCCTTGATACCCTGACAAGCAAGGAATATGGTGTATTAGGTTCTTTGGACGAACTTGATGCCGTAGGTCATCGCGTTCTCCATGGAGGTCAGGCATTCAGTGAATCCGTCCTGATTGATTCAAAGGTTGAGAAAGCCATTGAAGACAACATTGAATTAGGTCCACTACATAATCCAGCCAACCTGAAAGGAATCAACGCCATTAAAGCCATTCTGCCAAAAGTTCCACAAGTTGCCGTATTTGACACAGCATTTCACCAAACAATGCCGGAAAAGGCTTTTCTGTATGCTCTTCCATATGAATACTATGAGAAATATGCCGTACGACGTTATGGTTTCCATGGCACTTCTCACCGTTATGTTTCGAAGCGCGTGTGTGACTTTCTCGGCATCAAGCAGGAAGGAACAAAAATTATCACCGCACATATCGGAAACGGAGGTTCCTTGGCAGCGGTAAAAGATGGAAAGTGCGTTGACACAACAATGGGAATGACCCCAGCTGAAGGTCTTGTAATGGGAACTCGAGCAGGAGAAATTGACCCTGGAATGCTCCCATACGTATTTTCCAAAGCCGGATTGGATGCGGAGTCGTTCAATACACTGGTGAACAAAAAATCGGGATTGCTTGGCATATCGGATGTTTCGAGTGACATGCGCGACCTGATCAGTGCCATAGAAAGCGGAAACAAACGTGCCAAGTTGGCTCTTGACATGTTTGAATACCGTGCCATAAAACTGATTGGATCGTTTGTGGCCGCATTGAACGGCGCAGACATCTTAGTCTTTACAGGAGGTATCGGAGAAAACTCTGATCCTGTTCGTAAGGATATCTGTGACGGCCTATCCTATCTCGGCATCAAGATTGATGAAAAGATAAACAAAACGGTTCACGGGAAAGAACAGATCATCTCCACACCTGATTCGAAGATTCAGGTCATTGTCATCCCAACAGATGAAGAACTGACCATTGCATCTGACACTGAAGAAATCGTAAGCAAATAAGCGTATTCTATTCATAATAAAGAAGCGCCTCACATTTTGATGTGAGGCGCTTCTTTATTATATTCTTCTAATCAAAATTCTGCTGTTTTCGGAGTACGAGGGAACGGTATGACATCACGAATATTTGCCATTCCGGTCACAAAGAGCAGAAGACGTTCAAATCCCAAACCAAAACCGGAGTGCGGTGCACTTCCAAACCTGCGTGTATCCAAATACCACCACATATCCTTCATTGGAATCTGCAATTCTTCAATACGTGCTTTCAGTTTGCCGTAATCCGATTCACGTTCCGATCCTCCTATAATTTCGCCGATACGAGGGAAAAGAACATCCATAGCGCGAACTGTTTTCCCGTCGTCGTTCTGCTTCATATAGAAAGCTTTTATTTCCTTTGGATAGTCGGTCAGGATTACAGGCCGTTTGAAGTGCTGTTCTACAAGGAAACGCTCGTGCTCACTCTGTAAATCGACGCCCCACGAAACCGGATAGTCGAATTTATGTCCCTTTCTAACTGCCTCCTCTAAAATCTTAATCCCCTCTGTGTAAGGAAGTCGAACGAAATCATTTTCTAAAACAAAATGCAGCCGTTCCAAAAGCGTATTATCCCATTTCTCGTTCATAAATTCCAAGTCATCCACACAATTATCAAGAGCATATTGGATAAGATATTTAAGGAAATCCTCCGCCAAATCCATATTATCATTGATGTCATAAAAGGCAACTTCAGGTTCGATCATCCAAAACTCTGCCAAGTGACGTGGTGTATTGGAATCCTCTGCGCGAAACGTTGGTCCGAAAGTATAAATTTGCCCTATTGCGGTAGCACCAAGTTCACCTTCCAATTGTCCACTGACAGTAAGGCGTGTCGGCTTTCCAAAGAAGTCCTGTGAATAATCTGTTTTGTTTTCGGAATTTTTCGGAAGATTCTCAAGGTCAAGTGTTGTCACCTGAAACATTTGTCCAGCACCTTCGCAATCAGAAGAGGTTATAATCGGGGTATGAAGATAATAGAAGCCACGATCGTTAAAGTACTTATGAATCGCAAAAGCCATCGCATGACGAATACGAAGCACAGCTCCAAAGGTATTGGTACGAGGACGCAGATGAGCTATCTCGCGCAAGAATTCAAGAGAGTGGCCTTTCTTCTGCAATGGATATTCGTCTGGATCAGCCGTTCCGTAGAGCAGAATATCAGAGGCTTGAATTTCGACTGTCTGCCCTGCACCTTGAGATGCAACCAGAGCACCATTCACACTGATACAAGCTCCTGTTGTGATTTTCTTAAGAAGATCCACATCGAACTTTGCGACGTCAACGACTATCTGAATATTCTTAACAGAAGATCCATCATTAAGAGCGATGAAATTCACATTCTTATTTCCTCTCTTTGAGCGTACCCATCCTTTTGCGTTCACAATCTCCCCTTTCGGGTTCAATTTCATCAGGTCCGCGACCTTTGTTCTTTTGATAGCATCCATCTTCTTATAAAGAATAAAATAATTAGAAAAGCGTTAATAACAAATGTAAAAAGCAAAAGCACTTGCCAATAAAGATGGCAAGTGCTTTTATATTGAGTGTCTATAGTTTACTGTTCATACTCTTCACCGCCCAAACGGGTCATAGCACAACGGAAACCGATATCACTTGTAGACTTGCCTTGATCAAGGTAGCGACGCGTAGAAGGATTCAACCAATATGCGCGGTCTTTCCAAGAACCACCCTTATATACGCGAGAACGATTCGACACCTTAGACGCAAGCAATCCTTCGTTTGTCTCATCAGGATCATACATGAGTTTGGTTGCAGCATCCGGATCAACTGGAGTCAACCACTTGTCCTGATTCATAGATGAGCGTGCATCACCATCGCCGAAGTTGCGGACATCGTACTTAGTGTACTCTGCGAGGTTTTCACGGTCAGCAGGGATTACATACTTCACACGTCCGAGAGAGTCGATTACCGGAACCTTGACGTTGTTTCCTTCCTGAGTGCTTTCGGTCATCAAAGGCGCCTTATACTCATTACCACGGAAACTGTTGTATTCCGAAGTAATTTCAGATGTCTGTGTACGATAGACGTCCATTACCCATTCGTTAACGTTTCCAGCCATATTGTAAAGACCAAATTCATTTGGCCAATAAGCATCGACACGATTCGTGATAGTAGCCTTATCATTCAACTTACCACCCATACCCATCATATCGCCTCGACCGCGGACGTAGTTGGCCTGCATCTGACCACGGAATTTCTTTTCTGGATTACGCATTTGGTGTCCTGGCCATGGAAACTGTTTCTTTTCTCCAGAGTTCTCTTCGCCGTCCTGGGCTGTGACAGCGTAAGCAGCATATTCCCATTCAGCTTCTGTCGGGAGGCGGAAATCAGGGAAGAGCAAGCCGTCGCTCATATTGACCTTGCGATTCTCTCCATAGAGATCGAGTTTTGGTTTCTTACCTTCTTCCGGATTGTACTCAGAACTCATCATGTACTTGCGCGTATTGAAGACGATGTTGTTACGAACTTCATCTGCATCCTCATTATCTTTGACGCCTTCAAAGTCAGGAAGAGTAATAATACCTGCCTTTGCCATGATCAACTCGTTGGCACGGTCTGTACGCCACTGGCAGTAGTCGTTAGCCTGTTCCCAGCTCACACCAACAACAGGATAGTCATTGTAGGCTACGTGTGTGAAGTAATACTCAACATAAGGCTCGTTGTATGCCATTTCAGTTCTCCAGACAGTAGAATCAGGGGTTGCCTTTTGGATTACTTCCGGGTAGTTATGCATGACAAGCTTCATCCAATGGAGGTATTCATTCCAGTTCAAGTTAGAAATTTCATACTGGTCCATATAGAAAGAACTAACGGTAACACGGCGAGGCACATTGTTCCATTCGCCTGGTATATCTTCTTGAGTGCGGCCCATTGTAAAAGTACCACCTTCGATGAATACCATACCTGGAGGTGTCGCCTGTTTGTAGTTCTTTACGACCTCGAAACCTCCGGTTTCCTTGTCGTTGTAGGCCCAACCGGTCACGTTGGAAACCTCTTTCTTCTTTCCGAAACAGGAGCACATGGCGATTGCCATCAGAAGAACGGTTCCTTTAATAATACTGCGCTTGTTCATAGCTATAAGGCTGATTTTGTTTTGGGTACAAAAAAACTTTAATCACTAAAAGTAAGGTCCAATCACTAAAAAAGATGCGATTTTCGACTCGCAAATTTAATTATTTCCATACTTTTGACGTGGCAAAGATATATTTTTTTAGAATGATATGCAAAAAAATGTCAAAAATTCTTCACAAAGTTTGATTTTTTTTGTTCTAAGAGCATAAACCCACCTAAAAATGGGTGATAATTCATTCGAAATATTAACGAAATTAACAGAGAAATATTGAATAGATGGGAATAGAATTTGGGATAAAAGACATTATTGACATTGTATTGGTTGCCTTTCTAATGTATCAAACATACATATTACTGAAAGGGACAAATGCCGTAAACATCTTCATCGGCATTCTGTTATTTGTCATTGGATGGTTTCTAGTTTCTTTTGTATTCCGCATGCAGTTGCTTGGAGCGATCATGGATAAAGTAATGAGTGTAGGAGCCATTGTTCTGATTGTCATCTTCAAGGATGAGATTCGTCGTTTCTTTTCCGTCCTTGGTTCATCAAGGCGTTTCCGTATTCTGAATTGGATGCAGAAAAAATTGTTCAGAACGGGAAGTGGGTTTCGAAACGAAGATGAATTAACAGAGAACAATATTCATCAAATTGTATGGGCCTGTCGTGACATGGCCCGACACAAATGCGGAGCCCTCATAGTAATTGAGATGAGAGCCATTCTAAAGAGCTACATACGAACAGGAGAGCGCATCAACGCCAATATCTCGTCCCGTCTCATTGAGAATATCTTTTTCAAAAATTCACCATTGCACGACGGAGCCATGATCATCAGCCGGAATCGCATTGCCGCTGCCTCGTGTATTCTTCCCATGTCACAAAACCTAAGCATTCCGAAAGAACTCGGAATGCGTCACAGGGCAGGTTTAGGTCTGACCGAAAAGACCGATGCGCTGGTTATTGTGGTTTCCGAAGAAACGGGTGCAATCTCCATCATGAAAAACGGGAATGTCTATCACGACATACAACCCGATGTTCTGCTTAAAGAACTTTCTGGCAAGTTAGACTCTCTGGATGTCGTTTCACCGGCATCTTCTTTCGCCAAAGAACAGGGATGACATCCTCCTGTCAGGTTCTTGGCTCAAGAACAACTGCAGGGACAACCATTTCCTCGAGTGATATTCCACCATGCTGGAACGTGTCTCGGAAAAAATTCACGTAGTAATTATAGTTGTTGGGGTAAACGAGAAAATCATTTCCACCGGCGAACACATACGTCGTTGTAACGTTTGGCGCAGGCAATCCAAAGGAAGAAGGCTGTTTTACAGTCATGACATCCTTTTCATTATAACCGAGATTCCGTCCCAGTTTGTATCGCAGGTTTACATTCGTAGACTTCTCTCCGACTACCCGTACAGGTGTTTTGACGCGAATGGTTCCATGGTCTGTAGTAAGGACTATCTTAAAACCTTTCGATGCTAAAGCCTTAAACAAGGCTCGGACGGCCGAGTGTCTGAACCATGATATTGTCAGAGAGCGATAAGCCGCTTCGTCCTGAGCTAATTCCTTCATCATGCGTGAATCTGTCTTTGCGTGGGAGAGCATATCAATAAAATTAAGCACGCAGACATTAAAATCATTTGATTTCAAATCATTCAAGCGATGGACGATTGCCTCCTCTGCCACTGAAGTAGAGACCTTGTGATAAGAGAAAGTCCAGGGCTTTCTATATCGGTCGAGGACTGTCTGAATAAGTTCCTCCTCGTGGTTATTCTTTCCTTCCTCCTCATCCTCATCCACCCATAGGTGAGGGTATAACTCGCGGATTTGCAGAGGCAACAACCCACTGAAAAGAGCATTGCGTGCATACTGAGTTGCCGTAGGCAAAATTGCGAGATAGGGTTCATCTGATGTAATGATAAAATCATCGGTCAGTTCAGTCTGTATCGCCATCCACTGGTCATAACGAAAATTGTCTATCACGATAAGGAACACCTTCTCACCCTGTTCAATCAAGGGAAACATTACACGTTTAAAGAAATCGACGCTGAGCATAGGTCTATTTCCCGCTCTTGTTTTCCCTGATCTATCGTTTATCTCAGCAATCCAATTCTGGTAATTGCGTTGTATAAACTTAGAGAACGCCGCATTTGCGTCCTGTTTCTGCATCTGAAGTAAGTCTTGCAACTCATTGTCGGTGCTGGAGAGTCTCAAATCCCAACGGAGAAGTGTCTTATATACTGCCATCCAATCCTCAGCAGATTCACACTCATTTATCTGTTGGGCGATCAGAGTAAATTCCTGCCGATAGGAAGATGTGGTCTGATCGGAGACAATTTCCTTCTCATGCACGTGTTTTTTTAGCGTCAGAAGAATCTGTTTGGGGTTGACAGGTTTGAGAAGATAATCATTGATTCGTTTCCCAATGGCGAGATCCATGATGTTTTCCTCTTCGTTTTTCGTAATCATCACTACTGGGATCGTCGCATTCAACTCACGCAGTCGTGTGAGGGTTTCCAAACCACTAAGGCCTGGCATATTCTCATCCAAAAAGATAATATCGAACGCATTGTGAGTGCAGAGATCCAATGCATCCTGCCCATTAGAGACGGAGGTGACATCATATCCCTTCTCCTGCAGAAACAAAAAATAAGGTTTCAGCAGATCGAACTCATCGTCCACCCATAGTATTTTAATCATAATTGCTTCGAGACAAATCCGTTACACATATTGAACGAGAAAAGTATCTTTTTATTGTTTAATTAAGCAGGCCTTTTTGCCTCAGCAGAAATCGGACACGCATAACTCTGCTCATTTGATCTGAGGGATTATTTTCTTTTTCTTCTTTATTTCAAGTATGTGTTACGATTAAACTCCAGATATCCATCAAAGTCTCCACTTTCAAGCAATTCGTTCCGGTTCTTCTCAGATATCAAAGCACTGCGATATTCTGTCTGTCTGAGCGGAGCGAATAAAGACCTTGTGCGAATGGCGCGATACATAAAATTCTTTGCGTCGGTAACGGACGGGAATTGATCTACAGTCATTAAACAACGTGTGCCCCATTCCTGCACCGTTACTTTCAGATTCAAGAAAGGATAATTCTGCCGGCAGTAAGACTCAAACAGACTCTTAACCTGTTGGATATCGGCTGATCCGCGTGTGACAAGAATCGCATATGAGTGTGGTAATGTTACGTCATCCACATAGTTACCTTTGCGTTTCGGCGGGGTCGATTCTTCCTTCGCTCCTTGACTATCATCCTTGCTTTCCACAGCCGGCATGCCATCAGATTGAGTATCTGTCAGTGGATTGGTTAAGCGACTCTCATTCTGTTCAGAGAGTTTCTCTGACAGCGACGAATCAACATTGACAGGCTGTGTGGGCTTCTGTTCCGTCGGAGGTATTTCCGTTGATTTATTCTTTCTTTCCTGTCGATTTTCGCGTTCCTGTCGTCGTCGCATAATCTCCTCACGTTGTTTTGCCGCAGCCTCTTCCGCAGCCTTGAGTTCTTCTTCCATTTGTTGTTGCCGAGCCCGTTCTTCCTGTTCCTGTGCAAGCTTATCTGCTGCCATAGCGGCTTCGATAAGGCTTCTTCTCTGAGCTTCTGCTCCATGCACATCAATATGTTGATCTCGGCGCAGAGGGAGAATACTATCCGTGTAAAACAACAGGTATTCATCGAGCGTACGCTTACCATATCGCAGCAGATCGAAATTATGATGAGAGATAACCATTGACATGACCGAATCTTGTCGGAGGAACGAACTGACAGCCGAATCGGCCTCCAGATTTGCAATATACCAGAAACCTTCCTCCATATTGTCAAGTTGTTCGATGCGTGCAAAAGAGCGTTCGGCATCATACCCTTGGAAACTGATATCAAAATCCTTGACAAGGAATCCGGTAAAGTTATAGGATGCCAATGCGAACTGCAGGGCATTGAGGTTGAGAGAAGGCGGTGTTAAGATGAGAACGTCATGCAGATCGTGCCGGTCGATAGCAAACTGAAACAATCCCGAGGAATCTCTCTCTGCTCCCCCTATTGAATCGCGCAGGTCGAGCAAAGAGCCGTGAGATGATCCGAACTGTACATTACGTCCTTGTTCATGAAGGGCCAACATACTTTTTGCCATTGCGCTGACGTCGCTTTCCGGATAGTCAGAAACGATGGTCTGAAGTCCCGCGCGGAATTTCTCCGTATTTCCCTGCTTGCCTTGGCTAATAGCCTCAAGGAACTCAAACTTCGGCATTAGAGGGGAAAGCGGGAATTTCTCCTTCATATATTGGTAGTTTACATGAAGAGAGTCGAAGTGATTGCGTGTATATGCCAAATAAGAAACCTGATAAACAGAATCCTGCTCGGCAGACAAACGAAGCATACTCTCCTTATAGTTCGGATTGCGAAGTACCTGAGCGTAAGAACTTTCTGGAAACTTCTCTATCAGTCGACGACGGTAGTGCAATTCTCCTGATGTATCTCCGCGCTTCGATGCCATTTGGAAAAGCATATAGTAGCTGTCGACGATACGTCGGTCACGAGGGAATCGGCGTTCCAGTTCCTCAAATGTTTTGATTGCCATTGGGATGTCCTCTATCTTGTCCTGATAGATTGTACCCATCGCAAACAGTGCATCCGCTATCATAGAATCAGACTGGGCGACCTGTTGTGGAGTCAGTGGAAGTTGTGCTATATAATATTGAGGATCGGTATTGACCATGGATAGCATTTCCATATTATCCGTATCGAACCCGTTCTTCCGTTTTGTTTGTGATGCGTCTGAAGCGAGATCCTGAGAGTCTTCCCCGAAATCGTCGAAAGCGTTCCCGCTTGAGTTCTTGTTCTTTCGTCTCCAATTATCCTCCAGTTTTCGCATTCCCCATTTTCGTTGAAAATCGGTTCTTCCTGCTGCTACTGTCTGTGGATTATAGAAATACCATGCATTGCGATTACCTGGTGTAGATAATCCAGGTGTATTCTCCGCATTCTGCATCTCCTTCAGTTGCTTCTCTATTTTATCGAATGCCTCTTTTTCTTCCTGTTGTTGTTGTCGTATTGCGTTTGCAATTGCCTCATTACGTTCGACCTCCCCCATTCGAGCCAGTCGTTGCAGACTATCCTGAAGCACTACCACCTCATTCTGTTGTGCCAGTTCTCCCAGAACCTGAGAGAGACGAGACACACGTTCATAGTCATCCCTTTCCATTGTCATCAGGTTAGATGCGTCGGCATAGAGAGGCTGAGCCTTCAGATATTCCTTGTCCTCATAATATAAATCAGCCAGTCGAATGAGGGCATTAATCTTATCCGGTCCTTGTTTTACGCTTTTATCGATTGCCATCGCATAGCACTCCACTGCCCTAGTCCTCTGACTGTCAGAGAGACAGATATCACCCATTGCCGCATAGATTTTATCCAATCCATCAGAGTACTTGTCGTTTTCAGCCATACGTTCCAACTTTCTCAGGGCCTTCCTGTGATTGTTGCTTTCAGTCAAAGCATATCCAATTTTAGAGTTGAACGTCATCTCGAAAGATGCGCTATGACGATATGCTTTCTGATAGTACTTATGGGCTGAGAGGATGTTTCCTGATCGTTCGGCGAGTTGAGCCAATACGTAATTGGTACGCGTTTTCTGATAGCGCGATTTTTCGCCTTTCAGAGAGGCCTTCAGTTGTGAGAATGCAGACTCGTAATCCTTGTTTTTAAGATCAAGATCCCCCTGTGCTGCAGCAAATTCACTGTTCAGTGACGACGGAATATTCTTACGTCCCATTTTTGAGATTACCTCCTCGGCGTCGTACTTCCAGCCCATCTCCGCATAGGATCTTGTCAGCCATATTTTAGCTTCAGCAACTCGTTTCGGTTCCTCGGTGAAATGTTTAGTAATATAGGTAAATGTACCCACCGCCGCAAGGAAATCTCCTTTATGGAATTGTGCTTTGCCATGCAGCAACCAGACCTTTGACATCTGGGTATTGTATTCTTCCTTTCTCAGAAAACTCTTGTACTTCGGATCCTTCATCCGTTTTGTCTTTTTCTTTTCAGGCTTTTTTCGGATGGAGTGCAGTTTCTCTGCCTTTTGAGCTTTTTCGATGGCCCTATCCATCTGTCCTGACGCCACGGAAGTTACCTCATGATTGCTAATTGGGTAAAGAGGAAGTACAGACGTATAATCATCATATCCATGTGCGAGATAGATATTCTTCATTCCCTCTTTGAAACTCTCGTTACCGTTGAAATAGACATTGAATCGAGTGGTCATTGCCTGATAATTACGGGAGAGCCGTGTATTCTTATTTGTCCCACAGGCACTGAAAAGGAACGACAACCCCATCAACAGAATCGCGCGAACGAAAAGAGAATATGTACGAGAGTGAGAGCGCAATGGAAAGGATTCTGAAAAACTTAAAAGAAGGACTACTGACGTATGGCTTATACGGCTATTATACTCGTATAACCTATTATATTAAGGCTATTGTTTGCAAAAATAACACGTTTTTCGGAATAAATGCAGATAAAGCAAAAAGGCCGAGAAAGATCCCGACCTTATTTTGTATATAGAAATTCGTGTGCGTTACTTTGTCACAAAGCGGTAATGACTTCCGAATCGTTCGAATGCAGCCTTTTCCAAGTCCTCACGAACTGAAGGGTGCGCGACAGAGGTAATGAGTCGAGCACGTTCCTCCATTCCCTTGCCGTAGAGGTCCACGGCACCGAATTCGGTCACGAACCAATGGATGTGGAATCTTGTTGTCACGACACTTGCGCCTGGAGTAAGCGTCGGCACCACTTTGCTTTTCCCTTTCTTTGTCATTGAAGGCATTGCAATGATTGCCTTTCCTCCTTTGGAGCGGGAGGCTCCGTAAACGAAATCGATCTGTCCTCCTGAACCCGAAAACTGCTTCACTCCTATAGAGTCAGCGCACACCTGGCCGGTGAGGTCTATCTCTATCGCAGAGTTAATTGCCGTCATCTTAGGCTGTTGGGCGATAATGAAAGGATCGTTGGTATAAGCCACGTCCTGCATAAGCACCTCCGGGTTGTTATCGACAAAGTTATAGACGCGGTTGCTACCAAGAAGGAATGTAGAAACGATTTTCCCTCTGTCCAGCACTTTCTCTGCTCCGTTGATTACACCTTTTTCAACAAGGTCAATAACACCATCGGCAAACATTTCCGTGTGCACGCCGAGGTTCTTGTGATTTCCAAGACAGGCAAGCGTTGCATTTGGCAGAGAACCGATACCCATCTGCAGGCAGGCACCGTCCTCGATGAGTGCGGCACAATTCTTGCCGATTGCGATATCGGTCTCATTCGGTGCCTCGTAGAACTTTTCTATGAGAGGTCGGTCGTCTTCGACGAAATAATCTATCTTCGACATGTGGAACATTGCCTGTCCGAAAGCACGTGGCACATACTTATTCACCACGGCTATTACAGTCTTACAAACCTCCATCGCAGCCAAAGAAGCATCGACCGATGTACCGAGGGAAACGTATCCATGTTCATCAGGTGGACAAACCTGGATGAACGCCACGTCGCAAGGGACGTAATGTTCACGATACAAACGCGCTGCCTCGCCAAGGAATACCGGTATGTAGTCCGAATAACCTGCCTGCACACTCTTGCGTACGTTGGCGCCAATAAAAAAGCCCTCGTGGAAGAATACGCCTTCAAATTCCGGATCGGAATAAGGAGCAGGTCCTTCTGTGTGGAAATGGTGAATATGAACATCCTTGAGTTCGCCCTGTCGTCCCCGTTCGCACAAAGCCTGTATCAAACACTGGGGTGCATTACCAATTGCGCTAAGATGAATATGATCTCCACTTTTAACAACCTTAACGGCTTCCTCTGCCGTCACTGGGGTATACGATTTTGCCATTTATGATAAAGATTATACTCTCAATGAAGAGAGAACTTGAAAATGAGGTGCAAAGATAGCGAATTTTTCTTTTTTCAGGAGAAGCAGGTCATCGAAAACTACTCTTCCAGCATCTGTCGGAATCTGCTCCAATCAAATGCCCAAGGATCGGTCTTTCGTCCTGGAGCGACGTCCGCATGTCCGACAATGTAACCAATCTCGTAACGTCGGCGGATATCCTTCACAAGCAGAGCCAACGATCTGTACTGCATATCGGTTGGAGGTTGGGATGGCGTATTGATGATTTCTATTCCAATGGAGCAGTAATTCATTCCCGTCCTTTCTGTTCCTGGCAGTTGAGAAATCCCTGCGTGATAGGCCACGTACTCTTCCGGAACGGTTCGGTAGATTATCCCATTACGGTCAACGATATAGTGTGGGGAGACCCCGTAACGTTGATATTGCCGCATCACGCCCTGAAGAGAGAACGTATCTTGTCCAACACAATAGGACGAATGAAGGACAATGACGTCTATGGGTTGGCGGAGAGAATCCACATCCGAGAATCCATAGTTGACTGACGAGGTAAGATCAACGACATTGACAGGTTCCTCCGCCTTGTGATTGCTCCAGTTCAGGTGTTGAGCCCAAAGAGAGGTCTCTATCAGGAAAAAAAGCGTCAAAAGAATACTGCGATGTGTCATACGAAGAATGATTTCATGACCAGAACACGATCCGCAATGGACAGGCCACGAACTAATCACGACAAAATATGTGCAAAAATAGATAAAAAACAAAAGAGATTGGGCCACCCTACTTTCCAAGTCGTATTTCTTCCTTCGTCAAGAATCGAAATACTCGGAAATTACTTATTTTTGTCCTAATGTAACACCCTGTCTGTCCCTTCGGACTGTGTCCAGTTCCGGATGGACGAAGAAAAATAAGAGAAACGCATGATTATACGCAGCAAAGCTCCCCTTCGGTTGGGATTAGCGGGAGGAGGAAGCGATGTCTCACCATACAGCGACCTATACGGAGGTCTTGTCCTGAACGCGACCATCAATCTCTTTGCGTACTGTACCATTGAGGAGCGCACAGACGAGCAAATAGAAATCCGATCATACGATGCGGACTCACATGAGACCTATCCATCATCAGAGAATCTCGCTATTGATGGGAAGGCGACCTTGATCAAAGGGGTTTATAACCGAATTGTGCGCGATTTCGGTACCGGTCCTCTCTCCTTTTCCATTACCACCTACAACGATGCGCCTGCGGGTTCTGGTCTTGGTACCTCCTCGACCATGGTAGTAACCATCTTGAAAGCCTTCGTAGAGTGGTTGAACCTCCCTCTTGGCGACTATGAGATATCCCGTCTTGCCTATGAGATAGAGCGAAAAGACCTTGCGTTATCCGGAGGAAAACAGGACCAATATGCGGCTGCTTTCGGTGGATTCAACTATATGGAATTTCTAAAGAATGATCTTGTAATTGTCAATCCTCTGAAGATCAAGCGTTGGATCATTGACGAACTAGAATCCTCCATGGTCCTGTACTTTACCGGCAAATCACGTAGCAGTGCCCGAATTATTGACGAGCAGCGTAAGAACACATCGTCGGGCAATCAGGAAGCGATAGAGGCCATGCATCAGATCAAGCAAAGTGCTATTGACATGAAACTGGCCCTTCTGAAAGGTGACATGAAGAGCCTTGCCGAGATATTAGGTTCCGGTTGGGAAAACAAGAAAAAGATGGCGGGAGCTATCACGAACGATCGGATACAGGAAGCCTTTGACACGGCGATGTCAGCCGGAGCGATATCAGGCAAAGTATCCGGAGCCGGTGGCGGTGGATTCATCATGTTCATGGTAGAGCCGACGAAAAAGAAAGAAGTCATTGATGCATTGAACAACCTTGACGGTTTTACCATGCCATTCCAGTTTACGGACGGCGGAGCGCATGGTTGGAAGATCTATTAGATAGCATTTGCTATCTAAATTTGAGGATAGTAAAGATATATTGGAAAACACGTGACCTCGTTTTATGGCAAAAGCCAAAATCCTGTGAAGTATATCAACATGTAAAACATATAGATTTTTGGGATAGGACAAATCCATGAGGTTGCAGAATCTTAAATTCTCCTCTGGCTCAACTTGTTGGTGATTTATGTATTATATTTGTGCCAATAGGGTAAAAAAAAGAAAAACGATTATGGAACAAGAAATGATCACATCGAACGGGCAAGCAATGTCTGTGGACCAAGGTCAACAAAAGCAGTCCTCCTCGCCATGGAGGATTCCTGTTCTCTCTCTACTGATTTTATTTGTTCTGCTTTTCATCGCCTTTCTGACTTGTCCGAAGAAGGCTGACCACGTGAATAAAGTGACAGACACGTTCAAGATTTATCTCACCGAGAACAAAGCCTATGTAGATGAGCTTGGTCTTTTGGGTTCCTCTTTCATGAGCAGCATCCTCTCCTATGCGGTTCAGACCCAACTGGAAGTAAAAGACCGGTGGATTTTCTCCGTCGGAGAATTTGGAGAGAATGCCATTTCGGTAGGAGTCTTCGGTCACGTATGGGTTCTGCTAAGTCAGGAAGACTTTGACGAAACCCTTGAAAAAAACCTTCTTAATAGTAGCGATGACTGACAAACTCTCTCCCTTTGTCTGATGATACGTCCATGGGACGAAATATTATCAACAACGAAAGGAGCGTTTCTTATTAGGAAACGCTCCTTTCGTTGTGTCAGGTCAGACAGGGGAAAGACATCACGCATCGGCGAATGTAAGTCCCTCGTTGAGTTGGACCTGTAGTTTCGAATACTCACAACAAAACTCGTTCTTCAACCGATGGAGATATCGAGCACATTCCCACTTGCACATCGGCAGGTCGTGTAGCAGATAGTTGCCGCATGTCTGTGGCGTTGTTGCCGGGACCTGTTCCTGTGTCGAAATCCACTCGAGGCATTCCATAGTCAGATCTCGCATCTCATAAACAGAGAGGTGCTCTGCCATGACGACGTACATGCCGGTAAGGCATCCCATCGGTCCGACATAGACGACCGATTCCTTGACCCTTGAATTACGGAACCACGTAGCCATGAGGTGTTCGATGCTATGCATAGCAGCCGGGGCGATTGCAGGCTCATCATTCGGAGCCGTAAACCGCAGGTCGTAGGTAGTGAAACGAGGATCTTCCCGAGATATATAGATACCTGGCTTGAGGCGCGTATGATCTATTGTAAAACTCTGTATTACTTCCATGATATAACCTTATTAGTCGGATGAATATCTTTGTCTATCGTCGTTCTTTCTCATCCCACTCACAGAACGGGTGTTGTGAGAGGTTGGAATTATAGAACCGTTCCTCACCGCTTACCTCACGTCCCAGCCATTGCGGAAGAGAGACTTGTTCGTCGCTGTGTCGCAGTTCTATTTCCGCCACTACCAATCCGGCGTTTGCACCGAGAAACTCGTCCACTTCCCATTTCAGTCCGTTGCCGGCAGGCAGGACATAGCGGTATTTTTCGATAATGGTTTGTTTGCAGAGGTTCTCAAGCATTTCTTCGGCATCGGTTACCGGTATCTGGTACTCGTATTCCATTCGTTCGACCCCTTTTGTCATACCCTTGATAGTCAGGAAAGCCTTCTTGTCGCTGATACGTACACGAATGGTATGGGCAGGATCGATGGAGAGGTATCCCTGTTTGAAGAGCGTGCGCTGTCCGGATCGGTAAGCCGTTCCAGTAACCAAAAACTTACGTTCTATTTCCTTCGCCATCAGTCTCTATCTGAAAAGAATCGTGTAAAGATACGTCAATAAATACGAAAAACACTCTCTGACAGTTCAAAGAATGTTTTTCGTATGGTTAGGAAGTATGATAAAGACTATTGGTTATTTTACCTCCCAGATATCGTTGGTCTCCAGCAGTTCGGCAAAATTATGGTACGGTTTCTTTGCCTTGATTTCCTCTATCTGCGAGTTCACAGCCTCATCGTAGGTAGGAGCCTGCACGTCGCGGATGACACCGAGCGCGATAGGGAAGTCCGGACCCTCCATCATAGCGAGTTTGAGTTGCAGTGTATTATCCTCGCAGTGTGCATCGTGAACAAGGATATCCTTCTCGGTGATTCCGTTTTCACCTATTCTGACCACCTTCAGTCCGAATCCTTCCTGAACGAGTCCGAACTCATTATTCTCACCGAAGATCATCGGTTTGCCATGTTCGAGATAGATAGCATTCTTGCGTCGTCCTTCATTCGTATAGACGCTCTCGTGAGTTCCATCGTTAAAGATGACACAATTCTGCAATACTTCTGTCACCGAAGCTCCTTTGTGAGCATAAGCCTGCTTGAGCACTTCGACAGTCCCCTTTGCGTCGCTTGCTACGCAACGAGCGAAGAAGTGGCCACGAGCTCCGAAGCAGAGTTCCGCCGGTCGGAAAGGGTCCTCGACCGTTCCGTACGGAGAGGACTTGCTGACGAATCCGCGAGGCGAAGTCGGCGAGTATTGTCCCTTGGTCAGTCCGTAGATACGGTTGTTGAGGAGAATCATGTTGAGGTCGATGTTGCGTCGGTTTGCGTGAATGAAATGGTTTCCACCGATGGCGAGTCCATCACCGTCGCCGGAGATCTGCCATACTGCCAATTTAGGGTTGGACACCTTGCATCCAGTGGCGATAGCGGCGGCACGTCCGTGAATTGTATTCATGCCGTAAGTAGCCATGTAATGAGGCAGTCGGCTGGAGCATCCGATACCCGAAATCACAGCCGTATCCTCGGGAGCGACTCCTATTTCTGCCATTGCCTTATGCAGAGACGCAAGGAAAAAGTGGTCTCCACATCCCGGGCACCATCTTGGTTGGCCCTTCTTGTAATCTTGTGCTGTATATTCGCTCATAATGTGTGTGCTTTAAACGTTCATTTTTCGAAGAGAGAAAAAATAAGTAAAGTTATTTGTTATAGACGTTGTTGAAAGCCTCAACCAATTCCTTCACTACGAAAGGCTGTCCTTTCACCTGATTGAACTGGTACGGCACAAATCCGTCCACCTTCATGCGGAGGTATCCTGCGAACTGACCGAGATTCTGTTCAGCAACTATGACCTTCTTATATTTCTTCATCACTTCGGCGGTATTCTTCGGCAGTGGGTTGATGAACTTGAAATGAGCGAGAGCTACTTTCTTTCCCTGCGCTCTCATTTCGTCCATTGCTGCGTGCAGATGGCCGTATGTCCCACCGAATCCGACGATGAGCAGTTCGGCATCATCTTTATCGCCCAAAACTTCTACGTCCGGCACCTGAATCTTCTCGATCTTCTGAGCGCGGAGACGACACATAAGGTCGTGGTTTTCCGGATTGGTAGAAATTGCTCCAGTGGCATTATCCTTCTCCAGTCCACCCAAGATATGAGCAAACCCTTTTCGTCCCGGAACTGCCCAGTAGCGAGACCCGGTCTTCTCATCACGCTTATAAGGAGTCCAGGTTCCCTTCATTTCCTCTGGTACGTACGGAGGGTTTATTGCGTCCAGTTTGTCGAGTTCCGGCAGTTTGAATGCCGCAGAACCGTTAGCGATATAGGCATCCGTCATCAGGACAACCGGAGTCATGTGTTCCAAAGCTATCTTGCTAGCCTGGTAAGCGGCATCGAAGCAGTCGGTCGGGCTGGTAGCTGCGATCACAGGCATCGGTGACTCACCGTTTCGTCCGTAGAGGACCTGCAACAGGTCGGTTTGTTCGCTCTTGGTCGGGAGTCCGGTTGCTGGTCCACCGCGCTGAACGTCAATAACGACAAGAGGCAGTTCGAGGATAACGGCAAGGTTCATTGCCTCGCTCTTGAGGCAGATTCCAGGTCCGGAAGTAGAAGTACAAGCCAGTGCTCCAGCGAAGGAGGCACCGATAGCGCTTGCACATCCTGCGATTTCGTCCTCGCACTGAACTGTTGTCACGCCCAGAGATTTATGTTTGGATAGTTCGTGCAGAATATCTGTTGCCGGAGTAATCGGATAGGAGCCGAGGTAGAGGCGCAAGCCCGCTTTTTCGGCGGCTGCAATCAAGCCGTATGCTGTCGCCTTATTACCCGTGATATCCATGTAACGTCCCGGCACCTTAGTCTTCGACTCGATGCGGTAAACATTCGCTACAGAGCTATGTGTATTTGCACCGTAGTCGTATCCCGCCTGGATGACCTTGATATTAGCCTCTGCGACCCCTGGCTTCTTAGAGAATTTCTCCTTGAGGAAATTGAAAGCGATATCGAGGTCACGGTCGAAGAGGTAGCAGACCAAGCCGAGAGCAAACATATTGCGGCATTTCAGAATTGCCTTGGTGTCCATGCCGGTATCCTTGAGACAATCCTTCACCATCTGAGAGATTGGACAAGCGATGACGCGATCCGGGTCAATTCCCATCTCCTTAAGAGGGTCGGAGGTCTTGAACTGAGCCTTTTCCAGATCCTTTTCCTTAAAGGAATCGGTATCGATAATAATTGCTCCGTTCGGTTTTGCGTACTTATACTGTGTTTTCAAGGCAGCAGCATTCATTGCCACCAACACGTCGCATTGGTCTCCCGGAGTGTAAACCGTTTCGGCTCCGATATGAACCTGGAAACCAGAAACGCCGGTAAGGCTACCCTGAGGAGCCCGAATATCGGCTGGGTAATCCGGGAAGGTACTGATACTATTACCTACAGTAGCGGAGATTGTCGAAAAAATATTTCCCGCCAACTGCATTCCGTCTCCGGAATCGCCAGAGAAGCGTACTGCCACCTGGTCCAATTCCTTTACTTCCAACTTTTCTGCCATAGCTTTGAATCTGAAAATATGTCTTTTGAAAAATTAAGCCTCTTGAAAGAAACGTTTAATTTCATTAGTCCTTTTTTCGCCATGGCAAAGTTCAAACAAGTTTGACTTTGCTCATCTGGCTTAACAAAAAGGTTCAATTTCATTAGTCCTTTTTTCGCCATGGCAAAGTTCAAACAAGTTTGACTTTGCTCATCTGGCTTAACAAAAAGGTTCAATTTCATTAGTCCTTTTTTCGCCATGGCAAAGTTCAAACAAGTTTGACTTTGCTCATCTGGCTTAACAAAAAGGTTCATTTTCAATAGGCCTTTTCTCGCCTCAGCATAACCCAAATAATTTTGGCTTCTGCTTTCGGCTTAACGAAAAGGTTCTCTTCCGCTAAAGCGAAAGAACGTGCAAAGTTAGGCAAAAAAGTCCTTACGTTGTCACTTTGTCAATCCTCTTTCTGCGTTTTAGCACAGAACATTACGTAAAACACGTATCTCGTCAGGCGTAGTAAAAAGTTAATGGGAGATGGCGCAAGGAGGAGAGGGAGGATGGAGGGGGGGATGGAGGGAGACGAGTGGAGAGATAGACCGTCGGATTGAAGGGTGACGCTCCTACGGAGTTCTAAGTGGCCGGACATTGTGAAAGCAGGGGTTACACCCCTGCCTGTGATCTGTCACCCCTACGGGGTTCTGCTTGGTCTGACGCTGGAAAGGCGGGGGCCTTTTGTTTCCAATGAATCGGGAGTGATCCTATGGAGCGTCCATGAGCGACGGGACGAACGGCAGACGGAGGGAGAGATAGACCGTCGGATTGAAGGGTGACGCTCCTACGGAGTTCTAAGTGGCCGGACATTGTGAAAGCAGGGGTTACACCCCTGCCTGTGATCTGTCACCCCTACGGGGTTCTGCTTGGTCTGACGTTCAATTTCATTAGTCCTTTTTTCGCCATGGCAAAGTTCAAACAAGTTTGACTTTGCTCATCTGGCTTAACAAAAAGGTTGGAAAGGAAGGGGCCTTTTGTTTCCAATGAATCGGGAGTGATCCTAATGGAGCGTCCATGAGCGACGGGACGAACGGCAGACGGAGGGAGACGGTGGATGGAGGGGGGGGATGGAGGGGTCAAACAAAGAAAGGCAAGGGAAATAAAAAACGACAGCCCAGCGTCGTTGCACATGGGCTGTCGTTATAGGACGAATGAAATTCTTACAGGGAGTCTCCGATGACAGAGTCTGCCTCGATTTCTTCGATTGCCTCGAGATTTTCCTCTTCAGCGTCAGAGGCGTTCATGAAAGAAAAGAGCTTTGCATCCGGGAACTTCTTCTCCACTTCAGAGATTTTGCTCATGAAAGACAGGAATTGATTCATCGCCTCATCTTCGCTGATGTTCTTCGCTATCTCCTCCTGCTTTGTTTCCATTGCCTTCATGCAGTTCTGTTCCGCTTCCTGAATTCCCTTTAGTTCTTCGTCTGTCGGTTTCCAGTCCTTGCCATTCTCGTCGAAAAATTTCTGAGCCTTTTCAGCGAGAACGACGTATGCAGTGGCCATGTCGTCAAGATTCTTTGCGTCGGAGATTGCTTTCTCTGTGTCGTTGAAGATAGAGATCACCTGTTCGGCAGGAGTTGACTTGCTGCAAGATGCCAGAACGATCATTGCCAGTGGGATCAAAAACAAGAACTTTTTCATTTTTACTTTCTTTTTTTAGTGAATAAATAGGTTATTAAGAAGATTTCAAAGTTATTCCAATCCTTGGTAAATACCCTGTTAAGAGCCACAAAATCAAAGCGACAGGAAACAGAATATACTGACAAACATACAGACTCTATTTATCATTTGCAACAGATTTCCGTTTTTTGATTACCGGAAAGCATGAAATCCATGTGAAAGCCTGGGAGAGAAAGAATAGAGGGAAAGCTGAGAAAGGACGGGCAAAAAAGATGGCGAACGATGGTTTCATCCTATCTCCTGGTTCTTTTTTGTTTTTTGTTCCCACTTGAAGAGGATGCGTTCCATCCAATAGAACAGCTTATAGAAGAAGGGAAATCGTCTGAGTCGGTTGATCTGACCCATAGAGAAAGCGTAAGAGTCGTAGTCGTTCAAGATTGGGCGACTGACCTTTTCCTCCAGAACTTGTCGTCGCTCCTTTTTTGTGAGTTCGGTATTCGTCTCACTGACACCTGTCATGTCGAAGAGAGTGATATCGATATCGGCATAGAGAGGTGTCTCATCACCGAAAATAATAGCATCCATGTACCATTTCCAATCGGAAACAATTCGCAGTGATTCATCATACATTCCGTACTTCTCGAAAAGAGATTTTCGGACATAGGCAGGAGAATGGTTGAGAGTTCCACCATAGAATCCGAGAAAGGTAATGGGTTTTCCGGCAAAGCTACGGTCCCTTCTGGTATGTCCATTCGGAAAAACCTTTATCATGTTACCGTACAAAATGTTGGGGTACTTTTTGTTCTGGAGTTCGGTGAGCATACGTTCCACCACGTAAGGCGATGCGAGACAATCACCGCTATTCAGAATCTGAATATATTCACCCTTTGCCATCCGGATGCCTTTATTCATAGCATTATAGATCCCCGTGTCTGGTTCGCTAATCCAGGAACGTGAGATAGCGTCGGCTTCGCATTGTCTGATTACCTGTACAGACTCGTCGGTAGAAGCCCCGTCAACGACAATATGTTCAAAGTCAGATGCATTCTGAGCATTGACACTCTGCAAAGTCCTGCGCAACCCTTCGGCATTGTTGCGGTTGATAGTAATAATTGACAAGCGCATGAAGAACAGTATTAACTTAATGGGTTCTCAATAACCCTTCAATTTCATTAGTCCTTTTCTCGCCATGGCAAAGTCAAACAAGTTTGACTTTGCTCATCTGGCTTAACGAAAAGGTTCATTTTCAATAGGCCTTTTTTGAGCCATGGCAAAGTTCAAACAAGTTTGACTTTGCTCATCTGGCTTATCAAAAAGGTTCTATTTACAAATCCTATCGAAGTACACGACTAAGGGCCTAACCGTAAGTTTGCCTTTGTCAAGTCTTCCTGAGGAAGGTCCTGAAAGATTTTTTTATGAGTTCGCTAAGGAATCGGGTAATGTAGCATGTAAAAATATGCAATTCGGATGGAATACACAAATTGTAATCTCCCGGTGTCAGGACTTCGCACCTGTTCAGTACACGCTTTCCGTTGCATGAATATGGAATAGCAGAGAGGTGTTGTCCTCCCGTACCTTCTCCCCCAGAAAACGTTAGCCTATTGGCACTATTGATCCCTTTTTTCTTATATTTGACCCTATCAAATCATCAACTTTACGCATATGCAGATACTTGTTTTACAGGCTTCGCCTCGAATGAAAGGAAACACGGCATGGATGGCCGAAGAGTTTAAGACCGCAGCAGAGAAAGGTGGTCATGAAGTAAAGATCGTGAATGTCTCCCATCAGAAAATCGCCGGATGTCTAGCTTGTGAATACTGCCATACGAAAGGCAATGGGTCGTGCATTCAGAAAGACGACATGCAGGCTCTTTATCCCCTGATGTCAGAAGCGGAAATGTTGGTTCTTGCCGCCCCTATCTACTATTTCACCCTATGTGCCCAGATGCAAGCCCCGATACAGCGCATGTACTGTGTGAACAAACCTGCCAAAGTCAAGAAGATGGCATTGCTTGTCTCTTCGTATTCGCCGAACGTCTATGATGGCGCCATCGCCGAATACAAAGACATCTGCCGGTACTGGGGAGCAGAAGACTGCGGAATTGTCACTGCCAAGTCGGACGAGCAAAAGACAGAGGCCACGGGTCAGAAGATTGCGGACATTGTCGCTCTGATGAACTCATGAAACGTCCGCCGCATACCTTCCCTTGTTCGCTGACAGCGCATGAGATCATCTCCTATATGGAGACACAGCGAAACGAGGCGCAGCGTCAAGTGTTGCTCCGATTCTTCAAGACGGGCAAGGGGGACTATGGAGAGGGGGATGAATTTCTCGGCATCAAAGTGCCGCAAACCCGTGAGGTTGTCCGTCTGTCGAAGGACCTTCCACTTGAGGAGATACCGGGATTGCTGACACATCGTTATCACGAGATCCGTCTGTGCGGATTTCTGATTCTCGTTTCCCATTTCGAACGCCTTGCTACCAACCGTCTCGCATGGGACGAGGTTGCTATCTCAAAGCGTGATCATATAGTCGTCCTCTATTTAAGATATGCCGAATATGCCAACAACTGGGACTTGGTAGATTTGTCGGCACCCAAGATATTGGGTCGTTGGCTCACTCTGCCAACACACTTGGGAGAGAAGACCGGCATCGTGGACCGACTTGCCCTGAGCGACAATCTATGGAAACAGCGGATCAGCATGGTCTGCACATGGAAAACGATGCAAATGGGAGACGGAGAATGGTGTCTTCGGTATGCCAAGATGCACCTTCACCATCCTCATGACTTGATGCAGAAAGCCGTAGGGTGGATGTTGCGTGAACTGGGCAAACGTGTGGACATGAACCTATTGCGTCAATTCCTGAATGAGCATGCCGACACGATGCCCCGGACGTCCTTACGCTATGCCATTGAGAAGATGAGTGATGTGGAACGCAGAGAATGGATGGAAAGAGGTCGAGAGACAAACAAAAAAAGATAGTCATGTCATCCAATACCGATTTCGTACAATACATCGCCGACCAATGTGCCGGAGCAGGAACGATTACTTACAGAAAGATGTTCGGAGACTACGGCATCTACTGTGATGGCATCCTCTTCGGTCTTATCTGCGACAACCAACTATTTATCAAACCGACCCAAGTGGGATTTGACTTCCTACGAGAGCAAGATCTACAAGCTCCCTATGCGGGAGCGAAGGATTACTTCCGCATCGCGGACGTTGATGACCGAGATTATCTGTCATCGCTTGTCCGTAAGACCCTTGTGGAACTCTGCAGAGGAACCAAAAGAAAGAAAATGTAGCGGTTCTAATGGTATAGCAAAAAAACACGGACACGATCCATACGGACCTGTCCGTGTTTTTTTACAATCTGTTTTTCGGAAGATTACATGTTCATACCTCCATCTACCTGAATCACTTGTCCAGTGATGTAGGAAGAGAGATCGGAAGCGAGGAAAGTCGCTACGTTGGCGATATCCTCTGGGGTTCCCCCACGACGGAGAGGAATATGTGAAATCCATTGTTCTTTTACCTCATCGGAGAGTTTATCCGTCATGGCCGTGATGATGAATCCCGGAGCAATGGCATTAGCGCGCACTCCACGCGACCCCATTTCCTGTCCGATTGACTTGGCGAGTGCTATCATACCTGCCTTGGAAGCCGAGTAGTTGCATTGTCCTGCGTTGCCGTGTACACCGACGACAGAAGCCATGTTGATAATGCTACCGCCACGTTGTTTCATCATGATCGGGGTGCAGGCATGAATAAAATTGAAAGCAGACTTGAGATTAACTGCGATAACGGCATCCCATTGAGCCTCGGTCATTCGAAGCATGAGTCCGTCCTTTGTAATACCGGCATTATTGACGAGGATATCGATGCTGCCGAAATCTGCCTTTACCTGATTAACAACCGTCTCTGTCTCAGCAAAGTCAGCGGCATTGGAAGCATAGCCTTTTGCCTTGACTCCGAATGCCTGTATTTCCTTTTCGGTCTGCTGTCCGTTTTCATCAATGACAAGGTCGGTAAAAGCGACGTTAGCACCTTCCGCGGCGAATTTGAGAGCAATCGCCTTTCCAATACCCCGTGCGGCACCTGTTACGAGTGCTGTTTTTCCTTGAAGTAATCCCATAATTATAACTTATTGATTAATATTGATACTAAACTGACAGAAGTGCCATGCGTGATGTTACGGCACTTCGAACTTGACGGAGAGGACATAGTCCTCATCCGGTTTGATTGTAATCTTCTTGCAGAACATCTTGCCGTCCTGTTCGACCACAGACTCTCCCTTTGTCTGTTTGCTGATGACAAGCACGTAGTAGGTGCCGGAATTCACCGGAACGATGAATCGTCCGTCAGCATCACAGGTGCTGTGGATAGCGTTCTTATTATTGCGCAGTTTGAAGACATTCTGGTTTGTCCGACGGCAGTAATCCTCGAACTTTGCGTCCGTATCCACGTTGTATATCACCATGGTGGAAAGAATATTCTGTGGCACATCGGCATTTCGGCTGTCGAATTGATTATAGATATCCTTCAGGTTGTTGACCAAAGCAAAGGTATCTTCCACGAGTTTGATATTGAAATTCTCGACATCCTTTTCCGCTACGATCCAGACCTTTGCGCCGGCATCGGCTTTTGTTTCGTTTGACGTGAAATAGGAGTCCGTCACGTATCCGTGAATTTTTGCGTCTCGTCCGCTTGCCGGGTCGGCAAGTGCCTTTGGTGCTGAGGACTCATCGAACCATATTGCCTGCAAGCCGTCAACGGGAAGTCTCAGGTCGTTCCCGAGGAACTGGAAAGAGACGGAGTCGCGTCCCCCGCCGAGCAGTCGTCCCTTGATGGTCTCGCCACTCTTGAGATAGAGTACATGCTGAGCGGAAACACCAATCGTCAGGAAGATGAGAATCAAGAAAAATAACGTTCTTTTCATTTACCGTTAAAACGTTTGTAGATGCAAAGATAACAGATTTTTTCGGCTGAGCAAACCATGGGAAGTGCTGTTATTCCTCTACATTGCAGGAGAGAAAAGTCGTGAGAACGACTCCTTTACCTTCTGCCATGTGGAGCGTTGCTTCCAAGTCTCAAGGTCCACCTTCTCGGCATTCTTCAAGTCGTTCTCAAAGGCAACCTTGAGGGTTGCAGCCGTTTTCAGGTCGTAGATAAAGGCATTGACCTCGAAATTCTGCTCATAGCTACGGAAATCCATGTTGGAGGTGCCGACCGTTGAGATATAGTCATCGATCACAATGGCCTTGCTATGCAGGAACCCTCCTTTGTACCAATAGATTTCGGCACCGCTCTCCATCATTGTCTCGAGGTAGGAGGCGTTGGAGAGTTGCGCCATTGACGTATCCGAGCTCTCCGGGATGAGAATCTTGAGATTCACACCGCGCAGAGATGCCATCCGCAGGGCCTCCTCGAGTTCTCCAGGCGGCATGAAATAGGGTGTCTGGATGTAGATATAGTTACGTGCCGTTGCGATTGCCTGGCAGATGCCGTGCAGGATATTTCGATACTGCGTATCGGGTCCGCTATCCACAATCTGGACGAAATTCCGTTCTGACTCCATGCGGTCGGCCTGTGGGAAATAGCGTCGTTTCTGGTGTTTCTTATGATCTATGAAATACCAGTCGCCGAGGAATGTCTCCTGAAGACCATGTACGACGGGGCCCTCCAACCGTACCATCGTATCGCGCCAAACGCCAAGCGTATTTCCTGTCCTGTAGCGGTCGGCGATGTTGAGTCCTCCTGTATATGCCACTTTTCCATCCACCACCACTACCTTACGGTGATTGCGGTTATTGATGTGTCGCAGTACGAACGGGAATTCGGGAGGGAAAAAAGCATGGAACTTCACGCCTGCCTCACGCATGGATTTCTTATAGCGTCGGTCTATGGAATAACTGCCCCAATAGTCGTAGATCACACGCACTCTGAGACCTTGCCGTGCCTTTCGTTCCAGAATCTGTCGCAATTGGTTGCCGATGACATCATTGTCAATGATATAAAACTCAATGTGTATATGATCCGTCGCTGCTTCCAGATCGGCAAAGAGCCGGTCGAACGTCTCCTTTGGGCGTGCGAGGATCTCGATCCTGTTCTGCGGGTAAACCAGCGAGCGTCCGTTGGCATAGAGGAGTCGCATGAGAGCGAAAACGCTTTCGGCGTTGTCTGTCTTTGTCGTAGCGATGTCCTCCTCCACCGTTTGACGTATGGTGTCGAGATTGAGATGTCCAGAGGCCTGTTCCTTGCTGCGGATGCTGAGTTTAAGAATCCGTTTTTCCTGTCGCTCGTTGCGTCCGAAAGCCACGTAAACACCGAGACCTATTGCAGGAATGAAGAGGAGGACGACTGCCCATCCCAGTGTACGAATCGGGTTATGCTGTTCGGAGGTTACGAGCAACACGACCTGATACACCGCATAGATGTAGAGAATAATCAGCAGTCCATATAGAATATATGCAAACAAGTCCGGCGTTAAAAAAATTTAGTTACCCCTTTTCCCCTCCGATTGTGCTCGGCGTCCTATTTTATCATTTCATTTCAATCCACTTCTTGAGCCATGCAGAATCTAAGCAAGCTTGGCTCTGCTCCTTTGGCTTATGAAAAGTTGATTCTGCTCTTCTATCTTTCAAAAAAGACATCTTTCACGATTCTCATCGGGTATCACTCTGTACCCCGTTTGCAACAGGTGTCCATCCAGGCGTTGCTCTGTGCGGAATTTCACTTCGGGGAGAGTCGGCGCAGGCAGTCCGTCGAAGATATTCAGCGAGGGGTTTGTCTCAATGCGGCACTCGTCCCAGAGTTTTGCGTTGATAAACTGCTGCAGCGTAGTACGTCCCCCCTCTACGATGAGGGAACTGATATTCCGCCTCGCCAGTTCGTCGAGAACCTGCAAAGGGACATTGTCATCAAAATCGATGGGTATCCACTCCGTTCTTGACATGAACGCTGATGCATTAGCAAATGTAGTACATTTCGCAGATTTATGTACAAAAACGAGCACAGAATCTTCCATCGAGCCATGAAAAACCTTTTTTTTAGCATCGACAGTTCCCTCTCGATCTAAAATGATACGAATCGGATTGTGCGGTGGTCCGTAGAGAGGTTCATCCTGTGGATGGAAATCCCGGACAGTAAGCATCGGGTCGTCACATTCGACCGTACCACGACCGACAAGGATCGCCATCTCGGAGGCTCTGAGCCGGTGAGACAGTTGACGCGTCGAGGCATTACTGATCATGGTGCGTTGCCATCCCCCCGTGCTGGAACGGCGTGCGATAAAACCGTCGTTACTCTGAGCCCATTTCAGGATCACATAAGGGCGGTGGAGCGTATGAAGGGTAAAGAACCGTCGGTTCAGAAACCGTCCTTCCGTCTCCAGGATGCCAGTCTGCACCTCGATACCTGCTTCCTGAAGCATGCGGATACCGCGTCCGCTCACCTCCGGGAAGGGGTCCCGGTTGGCAATGACCACCCGGCGCACTCCGGCACGGACGAGCATCTCGGCACAGGGTGGGGTCTTCCCGTAGTGAGCGCACGGTTCGAGATTAACAAAGACAGAAGCCTCGTGAAGTAGAGACACATCATCCGGACCTACGGCTCTCATCGCATTCACCTCCGCATGGGGTCCTCCCCATAAGCGGTGCCATCCCTCACCTATGATCCGTCCCCGTGCCGTTATCACACACCCCACCATCGGATTGGGCGCGACGCGTCCTGCGCCACGCTCTGCCAGGTCGATTGCCCGGCGCATGAACTCCTCATCTTCTGACATCTGTTTTTTTTCTTTGCTTATTCTGCTTATCTCACTATATTTGTCTGTCGCTTTGTCCCGCTCCGGATTCCCCCGAAGGGACAGCAACCTTTTCGTTAAGCCGGATCCATGAAAGCACGACAACTTTTTCTGCAATGCCTGCCTGACCTTGACGAGCACGAATCGCAGGCTCTGTTCTTCCTTATCATAGAGCATCTGACGGGACTGGACCGTACCCGCGCCCTGCTCACAGAGAACCACGGCATTACCTCCGACTTGGAAACAGCCTATCTCGATGTCCTGCGTGCCCTCTCCCTGGGAGTTCCGGTTCAATACGCATTAGGTGCTGCCGACTTCTGCGGACTTCGCATCAAAGTTAATAAAAATGTACTCATCCCTCGTCCCGAGACGCAGGAATTAGTACGTCTGGCACATGTCCGTGCAAAAAATAACAGACGCGAACCCTTCTCCGTACTGGACATCGGCACCGGATCGGGTTGCATCGCCATTGCCTTGGATCACCTCCTCCGTGTCGAAAAAAAGACGCTCCTCATTGATGCCGTTGACGTCTCACCCGCCGCCTTGAGGACGGCCCGCTCGAATGCGCAGGCCTTGGGAGCGGACATCCGTTTCGAGTTGGCGAACGTACTGATGCAGGACTTCCTCCATCGACAGGGAGACTACGACCTCATCATCTCCAATCCGCCGTACATACGGCATAGCGAAAGCGCGACCATGGAACGGAACGTCCTTGACTACGAGCCCCATCAGGCGCTTTTCGTTCCCGACGATGATCCGCTTCGCTTCTACCGGGCCATCGCCAGATACGCGTCACAGCATCTCAGGAAAGAACCCGGCTCCGCTCTGTGGCTCGAGATCAACCAGGCGTTGGGAGACGAGACATCCCGACTGGTCTCTTCCTTCGGTTTTCATTGTCAGATCATGCAGGACTCCTATGGGAAGGACCGGTTCCTGTGCGCAACACCCGTATAACCCATGACTCAGGAAGAAGCACTGCACCGGGCCGAATCCCTCTGCTCTCGCTCAGAGCACTGCGAGTGGGACATCCGACTGCGGCTCCGTCGGTGGGACGTCGATCCCACTCACCATGATGCCATCATCCAATCCCTGCGTCACAACCGCTTCCTCGATGACTTGCGCTACGTCAAAGCCTTTGTCCATGACAAATCACTGTTTGCCGGTTGGGGGACTCAGAAAATCCAACTTGCCTTGCAAAGCAAGCGTCTTCCTGAAAAAACAATTCGGGAGGTCCTGCTTACCCTGAACCAGGACGAACTTCTGAACACCCTTATTCATCTGTTGCAGAAAAAAATGCCTCATGTGCAGGCAGACAGCGAAAGAGCGCGTCGGGAGAAACTGCTGCGATTTGCCATCACGCGCGGATATACTGTCACCCAGGCTCAACAGGCACTGCAACACCTTCATCTCACAGACCTCACCGACGAATAGTCCGCCACACATCACCCCCCCCCTCTCCTTGTTTTTTTTCGAGACAAAAGACGTATAGGAGCGTCTCCCAAAACCAAAGATTGCTCAATTCCTGTAATTATGCTATTTTTGCATATAAACATGCGTGGAGCACGCAACTTGACATTTATAAAAACATTTTCATTCGTTTTTTTGTTTTTTGTTTTTTTTAACACCAAACCGCACCCAAAACCACCCCAGACCAGAGGTACCCCAAAGGTACCCCAAAGGTACCCCTAAGGTACCCCTAAGGTGCCCCTACTATAAGTTAACTATTTTTAACAAGCCAACGAGCTCTTCTGTTAAACATATAAAAAAAAACCATGAAACAATATCTCTATCTTCCGTTACTTCTTTCCCTCCTGTTCTTCTCTTCCGCCGTACACGCTCAGCGAGGGTCATGGACTCTCACAGGCCGTCAACTTGTCTCCTTTGCCAAGCCCAAATTCGCCGGAACACACGAAGGCAAGGTATTCCTCATCATCAATGTCTCTCCTGACGGAAAAGTCTCCGCCGTCACTGTCGATCAGAAGAAGACCACCATCAAGAATCAGATTCTCATTGACCAGTGTATCACAGCCGCCAAAGGAGCCTCCTTCAGCAAGTCTGCGACTGGCTTTCCGCAGATAGGCAACATCTCGTACACCTTTACGAAAAATGACAAGGGGACGCTGAAAACAGAGAAAGAACTGGCAGCCGAAAAGCAGGCACAAGTAATCAAAGAAGCCGACCGTAAGGTTGCACAGGCAGAACAGAAAGCCAAAGAAGCCGAAGACAAAGCCATCGCCGCACAGCAAAAAGCCAGGGAGGCACAGCAGGAAGTAGAAAAAGCCAACCGAAAGGCACAGCGCGCCGAAGAAGAGGCAGGCAAGAAGATCATCGCACAATCCGTTGTTTCCGAAGCCTTCCGACCGGCTGGGGAGCAAGTTTCCTCCACCTTAGAGCCTGACGTCACCTACCGTAACGTGCTCTACTGTCTGCCAGGGCGTGAGTTGCAGAACACGCCCAAACGCCCTGCCTACTCTGGAACCCAATCTGGACGTGTTGTCATTTCCTTCATGGTCACTCAGAAGGGAGAGGTATCGGGAACCGTCATCGAGCCCACAACCACCATCACCGACGAAGCATTGCTTGACGAATGCCGCAAGACGGTGAAGAAATTCAAGTTTGATGCCATCCAGACACCGAAGAGTCAGACCGGCATCATCACTTACCAGTTCCAGAGTTTCCATTAGTCGGGTTGCCCTTCTCTCCTCCCGTCAAATAAAGAATATGTCCCCGTTCCGCATCTTTCTTGTTCTTGCCATCGTTCTTTGTCCCTTCCATTACCTGATTGCACAGGCCGAAGAAGAGACCTATACCGTCTATCTCTACAAGCAGGACTTCGGAGGCAACGAGCCCGACGCGCCTGGCATACCACTTGAAGGCATACCCGAAGTGGTGGGCTATCAGTATTCGGTTTCCATACAGCCGTCTCCGAACCACTATGCCCTCCGCAAGAGCGACTGGGGCAACATAGGCGCCTGGCACATCATCTCCGACCACACCTTCCCCAACGACAGGTTCAGAGGATATGCCCTCTTCGTTGATGCCAACTACACGCACGGCATCATCTATCAGAAAGACCTCGATGTCCTATGCGACGGGATCAACATGGCATTTTCCATTCACATCATCAACCTGGACAGTTGGAACTACTACCAGCACCTCCTCAGCAGAGGGATGCGTCTGGTCTGCCCGGACCTTCTGTTCCGGATTACAGATATGGAGACAGGCGAAATCCTAATGTCGAGCACCACTGGTGCCGTTGACTTTGACCGTGACGACCCCAATCCGAACGCCGACCAACTGCCGGAATGGAAGAAATACACCAAACAACTGAAGATTCCGGCAGGTGTCTCACGCATCCGTTTCGAAATCATCAGCAATACCAACAGCGGACTTGGGGCTGACATGGCCATTGACGACATTGAGATCAGTGCCATACTGCCCTCTGTCACCGTTGATCCCATTCACGCCTGCGATGGACAAGACCTGACACTTACACCACACGTCACCAACAACGGCACCTTTTCCGAACCCCTGCAATGGCAATGGGAGAAACAAACGAGCCAAACCGAGTGGACCGTCGTGGGCAGAGACAGCCTGCTGACCATTCCGAAGGTACAGGGCTCAGACGCAGGATCCTATCGGGTAAAAGTCACTGGCAACAGCGGTCACTTCGACCTCCTCGGTTGCTATTCGGCCAGAACCGTCACCGTACCCCTACCCGAGCGCAAGGACACATTCCTCCAACAGCGTATCTGTCGGGGAGAACGCTACGACTTCAACGGACAGCAGATAGAAGAAGCAGGCGACTACTCCTACCTCACGCAAAGCCTCCTGACAGGGTGTGACAGCACCGTACACCTGCACCTGGACGTGGACGAACTGAAGGACACCACCCTGACAGTCCGCATCTGTCGGGGAGAACGCTACGACTTCAACGGACAGCAGATAGAAGAAGCAGGCGACTACTCCTACCTCACGCAAAGCCTCCTGACAGGGTGTGACAGCACCGTACACCTGCACCTGGACGTGGACGAGCCGAAGGACACCACCCTGACAGTCCGCATCTGTCGGGGAGAACGCTACGACTTCAACGGACAGCAGATAGAAGAAGCAGGCGACTACTCTTACCTCACGCAAAGCCTCCTGACAGGGTGTGACAGCACCGTACACCTGCACCTGGACGTGGACGAACTGAAGGACACCACCCTGACGGTCCACCTCTGCTCTGGAGATTACTACGACTTCAACGGGCAGCAGATAGAAGAGGCAGGCGACTACTCCTACCACACACAAAGCCTTCTGACAGGATGTGACAGCACCGTGTACCTGCACTTGAACGTCCATCAAGAAGAGGAGACCGAAGTAACCGTACAAATGCCACAGAAAGGCTTCTACGAATGGGAAGGGGACGAATACCGGGTACCAGGTACTTATCATAAGAAACTGCAAAGCATGTGGGGGTGTGACAGTCTGGTCACGTTGACGATTGAGCCTAACCCTGAAGTCGAGATTGTATTGCCCGAAGGGTTCTCCCCGAATGGTGACGGAATCAACGAAACCTTTGTCATTCAAGGTATAGAAAACTACCCGGAGAATCGTATCCGTATCTTCAACCGGTGGGGGAACAAGATATATGAAGCCTCACCGTACCATAACGACTGGGACGGAAGGAATCACGAAGGCGGTCACATCGGGAGCGCTGAACTACCTGTCGGAACCTACTATTACCTCCTGTGGCTACATGGTAGCGGCAGTCCAAAGAAGGGATATATTTACCTTAACCGTTAGAGGTCAAGTCGCATATGAAAAGACTTTCGCTCATATTGGTCCTGTTCCTTGTCACGCACATCACCTTTGCGCAACAAGAGGCCATGTTCAGTTTCTATGACTGGAACAAGCAGTTGCTCAACCCGGCGGTAATCGGAGAAGGGGAAGGACTGGGTGCCACGTTGATTCATCGCAGTCAGTGGGTCGGCTTTGACGGTGCACCGGTCACTCAGTCGCTGACGTTGGATGCTCCTGTCATGGGCGATGCGGTCAACTTAGGTCTCTCCGTCCTCAACGACAAGGCTGGCCCTGTGCGCAACGTCGGTGTGATGATAGACTATGCCTTTCGTCTCCGCCTCACGGAAGAGTGGAAGATTGCCATGGGTCTCAAAGCCGGCTTCAACGACTACGTCTTTGATTTAGGTAACGTAAAGACCATTGACCTTGACCGTGCCTTTTCGAAGAACGACAGCGAGTTTGACCTCAATATCGGTTTGGGAGCCTTCCTGAGCAGTCCACGTCTCACCGTGGGTTTTGCGATCCCCAAGATTCTGGAAAACCGGTTTGATTATGCCGTGAATGGAAGTGCGAAGGAATTTCGTCATTACTATGTGACAGGCGGCTATGCCCAGCCCCTCGGCGATCGGTTTACGCTCCGTCCGACCACTCTGGTAAAAGTCACCTCAGGAGCCCCCGTGGAAGGAGACCTAACCCTCACCTGTATTTATGACCAGAGATACTGGTTCGGGATGATGGGTCGAAGCCGTGACGGCATCGGCCTGCAGTGCGGAGCCTACCTCGGAAGGAATTGGGCATTGGGATATGCCTTCGACTGGTCTATTGCCAACACGACGGGTCGGACCAATGCCGGCAGTCATGAAGTGATGTTGCACTACGAATACGAGCGAGGCACGAGCGCCAAGCGTCGGACGCGTCAAGAAAAAGAGCGAAATCAGTCACCTCCGATACCAACATCGCCTTCAGAGTCCCCCTCCGTCACGGCTCCTCCGGCAGAAGTCGAGTCCTCCTCCTTCAAGCCCACGGACAACAGAGAGCGAATGGTGGTGTATAACGTAACCGTTCTGAATCAGCGCAACGGAGTCCCTGTGGAAGGTGCGGATGTCAGTGTCGGTGGCTTCATGGAGCGAACGACCGACTCCCTTGGCAAAGCTGAATTTGTCTTTGCCCAGGGAACCTATCCTGTTGACGTCCGAGCACTCGGCTACAACAGAGTTCATTACAACGTAAGGAGAGGGGACCGGCAAGACACAGTATTCATGACGGTTGCCCTAAACCGCAGCATCGTATTGAAAAACATCTACTATGACTTTGACAAATACGACCTGCGTCCGGAAAGCATAAAAGAACTTGAGAAAGTCGTCTCGTTCATGAAAGCGAACCGAGACCTCTACGTTGAGTTAGGCAGTCATACCGACTCCAGAGGAAACGACGAATACAACCAACGTCTGTCGGAGAACCGAGCAAAGAGTGCAGTGGACTATATCATAAGTCGTGGCATCAGTCCTGAACGGATACGGAGTAAAGGGTACGGAGAGAGCCGGTTGGTGAACGGCTGTTCGAACGGTGTTGACTGTACAGAGGCGCAACATCAACTGAACCGACGAACCGAAATCATCGTTTCAGAGAGGAAACCGTAAGGATAAAGAACTGGACAGGCGAGAACGTGCGCCTATCGATATGGATTGTTACGGATGATCAGGAATTATTCTTCTGATTCAGGATACGCATCTGAAATTCCTTAGGCTTCATATTGAACTCCTTCTTAAAAAGCCTCGTGAAGTGATGTGGATAATCATATCCCAGTTCGTAGGCAGTGTCTGCGATAGGTTTACCACTAGAAAGCATGCCCCGTGCTCGTTCCATGATCAGCGCATGAATGATATGGAGAGGGGTCGTTTCCGTCAGAGCCTTGAATAAGTCACCCAGATAGTTTGGAGAAATATTCATCTCTTTTGCTACCGTCTTCACAGTCGGTACTCCTTCCTTGTGTTGTCGTCCCTGATCGTAATAGGCTCTTACGACCTCGATCAGGCGGCTTTTCAGTTCCTCCCCTTTTGTCTGTTCCTTGAACTGACGTTGATAGAAACGCTGGCAGAAAGCCAGCATGATCTCTATGCTGGCAGAGAGGATACGTCGCTGTGCAGCATCATGGTAATTCCGCAGTTCGCTACGCACCTGGCGGAAACAGCCTGTCATGATTTCGTGTTCTTCCTTAGTCATGTAAAGAGCCTCATCGGAGTAATAAGTCAAGAAGCCGTACTCATTCATCCGTGTTGACATATTGGAAGTGCTGATCAAAGCCGGGTCAAACAACATTGCCCAACCTTTCACATCTTTCAGGAAGACCTCGTCATCGAGTCCGAGACACTGTCCCGGAGCGACGGATATCATGGTTTTGTCGCCATGCTTATAGAGTCGGTCGCCGTACTTGAGACCCTGTACAGCGGCATCGCAAAGGAAGATGCCATAGACGCAGTATTTGAGGTATCCTGTTCGTACCTGGTCCAATTCGTCGAAGTTGACGATACAAATCAGAGGGTGTTCATCCGGAACACCTATCCAGGCATTGTAATCATGTACTGTCTTTATTTCATGTACTTTCTTCTCCATCGTTCACATCTTCTTTATTGGACCGTATAAACAAGTCTCCAAATAACAATCTGGTCGCAAGTTACCAATTTTTCTTAATACTGCTATAAATTATAACCATTTTTTATACTCCATCTAACCTATCATATTGATAATTAGCAGAAAATAACGGATAGAAAAAAGGATTTTTAACGGTTTTTATCTCCTCATAAATGGCTATGAGATTGAAAACATTTACTCACTTTGGGGGATTGTCGGGTTTCAGAACCACCGCTACCTTTGCAAGGCAAAGATTAATCATTCAAGTAATGAATTACATGAGACACTTACTTATTGTACTGCTGCTGGCAACAGCGATTGTCAGGGCTGAAGCATGGACCATCGGTGGCGAGATTGGATTTGAGCACAACGACACACATGACATGCCTGCTGTTGGAAACATCACGAACGGCCGTTACGACACATTCACGTTCAATCCGTGGATAGAATATGACTTAAGCGACGCATGGACTGTCGGAACCTATGTAGAGATGGGTTGGCATAAAGACAAGAGCACCGGACCATCGGAGAGACAGGTTTCCATTGGTCTTGCACCCTATCTGCACTACACTGTCCTTGAATTCGGGAAATTCAGTCTCGGCTTCGAAGGTTGTCTGAGGGGAGTCCTGTCAGATGCCTTCGGCAACGGCAGTGACCGATTTGACTCCTTCGTTGTAGGGTTCACCGTCAAACCGGACCTATCGTATGCCCTGACAGACCACTGGAATCTGGACATGGACCTGAACTTTGCTGCCTTGAGCGTCCTATATGCCAAAGACGGCATCGCAGGAGCCAAAGACAGCCGCACGTTCCATGCCGGGATGGACCTCGACAGCGATAACGTCCTGAACGTCGGAGACTTGTCGGTCGGCGTTTCGTACTCCTTCTGAAAAGAGTCGGGGATGCGTCTGAAAAAGGATAATAGGAAGGCTAAAACGACATAGTGGGGCTTGATAAAGAGAAGCAGGGTTGACCATGGTCAGACCCTGTTTCTCTTTATTCCTGTCGTACTTCGATTATCGAGACATAGACTCCTCGATGATATCCGTCATTACATCCTTGATATCGAGTCCAGCCGCCCTGATTTGCTGCGGAATGAACGATGTAGCGGTCATGCCAGGGGTCGTATTGACCTCCAGGAGATTAATCCTATCCCCTTCGGTAATGATATAGTCCACTCGGATGATGCCGCGTGCACCCAACAGATCGTAGATCCTTGAGGTTGTTGCCTGTACGCGTTCAGTCAGTTCGGGAGACAGGCGTGCGGGCGTTATCTCACTCACCTGTCCCTTATACTTGGCATCGTAATCAAAGAACTCGTTTTGGCTGACGACCTCGGTCACAGGAAAAACGACAGACTTTTCGCGTGTCTTATAGACTCCGCACGTCACTTCCGTCCCCTTCATAAAGCTCTCGAGAATCACCTGGTCTCCTTCGCGGAATGCCTTCGAGACCGCCTCCCGCACCTCGTTTTCGTTCTTCACCTTTGTCACGCCGAAACTAGAACCTCCCACGTTCGGTTTCACGAAAATCGGCAGTCCGAGTTGTTGAACTGCCTCGTCTGCCTCGATGGTCTCGCCTTTTCGCAAGAGGATGTCGGGTGCGATGTTCAGTCCGAACCCTTGCAGATAGTGGTTACACGTGAATTTATTATACGTCATGGCGGCAGCCAGTACGTCGCAACACGTATAAGGCATTCCGATCATCTCGAAATACCCTTGCAGTCGTCCGTCTTCGCCCGGTATGCCATGAATGGTCACATAGGCACAGTCGAACGTCTGTTTCTTTCCGTCTCTTGTGTAACTGAAATCGTTGCGGTCAATCGGGTAGGACGTACCGTCCACTTCCGCTCTCCAGTTGAGTCCTTCCAGGACCACCACTGTCAGGTCATACTTCTCGTTATCAATGAAAGTCAGCAAACCTGCCGCACTACGCAGCGACACTTCGAATTCCGACTGGTCACCCCCGGCCACGATCGCTATTTTCTTCTTCATTCTCTGTATTACTTAATTGTATATAACTGTTTTTTTCAGGATCAGACTATCTGTTTTACTTCTCAGGTGTTGCCGTGGATGACTCCGGTCGTAGAGCGGCCGGTTTTGTCTCTGTTGCCGTAGTGTCGGTATCCTTCGTCGGTGTTCCGGCTGGAGCCGGCAGAGAGGTCCGTTGTTTCTCTTCGACGGCATAGGCATCGATTGCATTATTCACTGCGTCCTTGAGTTTCTTCTGCAGTTCGGTTCTGAGATTGATTCCGCCATAAGCGAACTGTCCCTCCTTCGTAATGGTCTTCTCATCCTTGTAGCGTGCCTTGCCGAGTTTCACCTTCATATCGTCCATCGTACCACTCACGTTGACACCCAGTTTGAACGGCAGCGGCGATTTCAGTACGGAGATGTGGTAGTTGAACAGCATATCAAGCGTATTCTCTCCTCCGACGGCGACGCGGTACTTATCCATTTCCAACATAAACGGAAGTACCTGCATTTGGTTGTTCTGCAGGATGAGTTCGACGGACATATTATCGATCAGGTTCTTCGTTTTCTTCTTGAACATCAAGAGTTTTGCCACTTCGGCGAACGTCTCACCATCCATGAGAACGAGGTCGTTGCCATGAATGGCTGTGGCAGCGGAGAGCGAAGGCATCACGACATCATAGATGCTGTCGAGTTTCGTCTTCGCCGTCACGTCGAGAGTCACGACGCCCTGGAAGGATCGGAGCATCGGCACGAGCGTATCGACCTCCGGAACGGTATTCACGAGGTTCGTGATATCCACGTTCGAAGCGACGGCATCGAGTCCCACGTCGGCGAAATCATTGCCTGTGCAGTGGTACATGGCATTGAGTTTAAGGTCTCCAACATTCGTATTCGTCGTAATATCCTTCATCTGAAGGGTGCTATTCTTCATTGCCACGCCGCCGAGGAAATTCGTGCAGATGAGGTTGGCAAAACGGAGCGTATCGACCTTCGCATTGAAATTGACATTCAGATTATTCGGCAAGCACATGAGGTGGAAGACCGCCGTTGAGTCCAATGCCGTTGTATCGGTAGCCTCCTCGTTATCGTTATTAGCCAGAGCGGCGATGCTGTCCTGCTCCTTTTGTGCCTCGACCAGGCTCATGATACTATCGTAGCGAGCCTGCCTTACGGGGTCTCTCTGCCGTTCCTTGCGCCGCATCTCGACCTTCTGCTGGTAGCCTCGCTCGAAGACCTGTGGGCGTATCAACCGATCGCCGCTTATGTTCATCGGTTTGATGAAGCCCATTCGCTGTGCTTCCTTGAACTGTGCGATGCGTGCCCTTGTCTGATCACCCTTATAAACGGCATTGAGAATCTCATTGACGTTGATTCGTCGTGATGTCAGGTCGAGGTTTGCTGTCAGGGTACGTCCACGCCGGAAATAGCGTCGGAAGTTCTGCACGTCGCCCTTCAGGCGTACGGCGGAGCGTCCCGTCCTAAGCCATACGTTATTCAGTTTGATTGTATCGTCGGTAAAAGCCAGATCGAGTTTACGCATTGCCGTGCTCAACGGGTAATACGGAGAATAGTAGCGTACCAGCTTGGTATTCGCCGTGCCGTCGAACCTAAACTTACGCAGAGCCTCGTCGAAGGCATCCGGAGCATCCGCCACGGACTGGAGCAGGGCGGTCAGGGAGTCCACCCCTATTGTCTTTCGTTCGCTCGGGTCTATGGCGACGCGCACGCCGTTCACACGCTTGAAGCGTCGCACGCGTGGTCGGATAGTGAGTCGGAAGCGCAGCGAATCGGCAAGCGCAGCCATTGACGGTTCGAAATACATCATAGAGTCCATGCGGACGTTGGCGCGCAGCATCGGGATCAGCGTATCGGTCGTATCCTGTCGGAGAGTCAGGGAGACGTTCGTCTGGTTGCCGACGACAGCCATCGTGTCATCCACAATAGCCTTGACACCACGGAACCGCATTGATCCTCGCAGGAACGGGATTCCGCGGTCCATACGGTCCGCCGTCGCGGAGGAATAGAAATTCTGTGTTGAGAGTCGTATCTGTTTGCCGTAGGCGAACAGCATGGTATCCATATCGACACGCGTCTGGAACAGTCGTGTCTGTCCGCTACGTTTCCCTTTGACCGAATTGAACCCGGACTCGATATTGGCATTTTTACCGAAGAGATTGACTCCTTCACTTGGCATGCGGAACTTAAGTCGTCCGATGTCCATATTGGTATAAGCATATATCTTCTCGAATCGCATGCGGTCGATGTCCGCCATGTTGAAACGTGCCGATGCCCGTCCTTTGAGATTGCCACTATAGTAGATACCCGGCACCTCCGGTATCATGCGTTTCAGGTGGTCGAGGTTGAGGGCGGTCCGTGCATCCATATCGACATAAGGATTGTTGCCCATCAGTCGTTTGATTTCTCCCTTCGCCTTCACGTATGACGGTCCTGCCTTCACGTCCAGGACATCCAGTTTCAGCCAGGATGCGTTCGGCGACTCCGTGTTCAGGCTCATCTGGCTCTCCAAGTTTGCATCGACTCGTCCCTCCTTGCCTCCGAAGTGCACCCAAGCGTCCTTCAGGCTGACGTTAGCATCGACGGTCGGGTACTGTTCGCCTTTCATCTCTCCCTTCGCCGTTCCCTTCGCGTACAAGGCACCTCCGGCGGACATCTCCTTCAGGTCCTTGTCGTAGGGGCTTGGTATCATACCCAACACCTGGTTAAGGTCGGGGATATTCACCATCCAATCCAAGTCTGTGTACCAATTCTCGTACGCCGTATCGGTACGTGCCGTACCAGTCAGTCGTGCCTCAGCGTCACGGAGGCGAGCATAGAAATTATTGATTGCGAAGTCCGTTACCGTCGTATCGGTCTGCAGATCGATGTCAACGTGCAGCGGTTGTGGGCGCATGCTCATCGTCGTATCGCGGAAGGCGACCCCCTGGCTTGCGAGCGATCCCTTAGCGATCATGCTCTCCTTCATAAGGAAAGACACGTTCATCGAAGTCGTATCGGCGACGGCGCACATCTTGGACGAGAGGTCTTCGTAAACGAGCTTGCGCGCATTCATCACCACGTCGGCCCGTATGCGGTCCGTATATTCCACATCCTTGAAGTTAAGGTTGAGATGTTCGCTGAAGACCTTCATCGCACTCTGTTCGTCCGTCCAGCGTACCGTTCCGTCCTTGATCTGCAGATGTTCCACCCAGACCTTAGGCATAGGAGTCTGCGTCGTGTCCTCGCTTTCATAGACCTCGAAATTCCCCTTCCCGTCACTACGTACGTGTCCGTTGAAATCCGGATTCACCAGGTACGCCTCCGTAACGCGGATATCGTCCTTATCGAGGAACAATCCAAGGTCCATCGTAGCGCGCAGCGTATCGGCGCTGGCAAGGTGCTCCTTCTTTTGCAGCACGTCGCTTGTGAGCGACAGGCCATCCATCTCCACCGTCACCATCGGATAGGAAGAGATGAGAGTGAGATTCACGTGTTTTATATTCGCCTCCCCATTGATCATCTGGGAGACCACCTTTGATATCTGACGTGCGCCGAAGTCCGTCCCTATCAGAGCGTAAGCCACCGTCGTCAGGGCCACCACCAGGCACAGAGTCCCACCGGCTATCAGTGCAATCCATTTTATGATACCCTTCATCGCTTTCATAAACATAATAACTGCCACGTTATCTACAAAGATAATTCATTCGTTGATTCGACGCTGCGGAATGCATCCCTTTTTTATTCTTTTTCCTCACTCTTCTCTTGAAGTTGTTGATCTCGGAAGTAAAAAATCTATCTTTGTTCATTATTCACCACTCATTCCATGGAAAGAAAACACATCGAGGTCGTTGCCGCCGTCATCCATCGTGGCAACGAGTATTTTGCCACGCAGCGCGGTTACGGAGACTACAAAGGATGGTGGGAATTTCCCGGAGGAAAGATAGAGGCTGGTGAGACGGCGGAAGAGGCGTTGTGTCGTGAGATTCGTGAGGAGTTGCACACCGATATTGCCGTTGAGCGTCTTCTCGTCACGGTCCATTACGACTATCCCAAGTTCCACATGACCATGTACTGTTACCTCTGCCATGTGGTGCATGGGGAATTGGAATTGGTCGAGGCATCGGATTCCTGTTGGTTCACTCCGTCGGATGCGCCTCGTCTGCGTTGGTTGCCGTCGGATGTGGAAGTTATCGAGGTCCTGCGCAGACTGTCTTGATTCAGAGCCATATTCCGCAAATCAACTTTTCATTTTACGTAGCATGATGCATATTCGCACTGTTGAAAAACATATTATTGGATAATATTGAATAAAACAAAATAGTTATATTTGGTGCGTTGCTCTCAGCAGAAGCTCAACTAACGGGAGAGTGGACAGTGGGAGCAACGCGACATATTAGTTTAGCGTTTACTTGACGCTTTGTGTCTTTAGCGACTTAGAACTTCGCAACTTCTGACTTAAACTAAAGAACAAGGCAACGGTAGATGCTCATGTGGTGATTTTATACCTTCTCAAGAAGGGTGTATCTTCATAGTGCGTGGGCTTCTGCGTTGCTCGTTCTGTTTAAGTGGGCAATGCGAAGGCCTTAAGTCGCGGGACGAGCAATCGAACCCGCGCTTTTTTATGCCCATAGGTGAACATGGCTTATTTAATTGGCGTAGGGTGAGAGGAAAGGAGAATTTATGTTTAACCAATTAAATAAAAAAGCTATGAAGCAAAAACTTTTATCAACAATGTGCGCGTTGTTTTGCACAATATGCGCATGGTCTGCAAGTGGATTCGAGGAAGACGGAATCCTGTATCAAATAGAAACGAGATACAATAACGCTACTGACAAATATGAACCAACCGGGGGCGTCATTGTTACAACTTATTGTGACGGCATAACGAAAGAGTACATTGGAAACATAACAATACCTGCCACAGTAACACACGAAGGAACGGCCTATCCTGTCAAAGGCATTGATTCATACTGGTGTGACCTCAGCAAGGTAAGTAACATAAATGTAAGTCCAGACAATAGTTACATCAAAAGCATTGATGGAGTCGTTTATAGCAAAGACGGCGACACCCTCATATGCTGTCTAAATAGAACAGAATTTTCCATACCAGAGGGAGTAAAGGTAATCGGAGAGTACTCTTTTGGCTATTGTAATGACTTAACAACACTAATAATGCCAGCAAGTCTGGAATATGTCGGAACTTTTGGCGAATACGACAAATTAGGCACCAAGAATCTGAAATATATAACAATCAAAAGCACAACGCCTCCAGAAGCAGCATATGACGATATTGTATGCAACAAAAATGGTTATTTATACGTTCCAAAAGAATCATACTCTTTGTATGACGAGCATTGGTATTGGGGCGGCTTCAAGCACATACAATGCATAGAAGACGGAGTTGCGGCAGCGCCTGGCGGCGTAACAATTGAAACTGGCACAGGCAGCGCTGTATTCACATGGCCAAAGAGCGACAATGCTGTCGCATACGAACTGAAAGTCTTGAAAGACGGTGTGGAAGTATGCTCGCTGGAATTCAACGCTCAAGGGCAAGTGACCGGCATAGTGTTAAGATCCTTTGGCGAAAGCGAAGGCTTCAAGTTTAAGGTTAGAGGTCTGGAGGCAGACTCCGAGTATGACTTCAGATTAAAGGCAATAGGAGAAAACGACACAGAGATAACCTCATACACAGGAACATTCAGAACCTCCGGCGTAGCCACAGCAGTGCCAGAAGCCGAGGAAAGCATCGTAGAGACCGCGCGCTACGACATAAACGGAAGACCGCTGAACGCTCCGACTAAGGGCGTGAACATAGTGAAGTACAGCGACGGAAGCTTCGAGAAGGAGTTTGTGAGGTAAAAAGATTTGTTATTATAACAGCAAAAGCGATGCACTCCTGATAACACAGAGGAGTGCGTGGATTACCCATAAAAAAACGAGCAGGGTTTGCAGAAAATGCAAATCCTGTTTGTTTTTATGTATAATCGCCAAAACGAAAAGTACACATTTTCAAAATGAAAAGTACACGTTTTTATAAGAGAAGCGGACGACAGGCGTCGCCGTCGTTCTCCTCGATGCGCACGGCCAGAGCCAGCGTCTTCAAGTGTCGGTTGGATAGGTTGGACTTGCGTTTGTCTTGTTTTACAAGACATTTTGGGCGGTGCCTCGGGATAACAAATAAATTTATTTTCCTCTCGGTTTGCTCCATTGTCTTGCTTTACAAGACATTTTGGGCAGCGCCTCGGGAAAACAAATAAATTTGTTCTCCTTTCGGCTTGCTCCAAAATTGGACGGGTTGGAAGGTGACGCTCCTATGGAGTTCTATAAGGAATAATACGTTTTATACAGGGACTCCGCCCTACGGGCTTCATCCCTGCCTGTATTCTGTCGTCCCTACGGGACTATTTTTGTCTTGTTTCACAAGACATTTTGGGCGGCACCTCGGGATAACAAATAAATTTGTTCTCCTCTCGGCTTGCTCCAAAATTAGACGTTGGGGTGTGTTTGGGTGGACGTGTGGCGGTTTGAGGGTGACGCTCCTACGGAGTTCTAAGAGGAAGATACATTTTATACAGGGACTCCGCCCTTCGGGCTACATCCCTGCCTGTATTCTAACGTCCCTACGGGACTTGCTATGGGGTGGTGACGCTCCTACGGAGTTCTAAGTGGCCGGACATTGTGAAAGCAGGGGTTACACCCCTGCCTGTGATCTGTCACCCCTACGGGGTTCTGCTTGGTCTGACGCTGGAAAATCTTCCTTTCTTGTTATGTCTATGAATCGACTATTTCAATATTGTGTCAGCCCAAGTCACGAGTTGATGGCTTTGTGGATATTAATGGCTGCAAAATACCTTTTTTGTGGTAGAACTTTGTGTGATTTCAAGCATAACTTTGCAGTCGTAAATAATTGATTCATTCATCTCCGTAAAGAAAATGAGATTTTTGAACATCTGTCACTTGGCTTGTTGCTGCTGTTTCGGGAAACGGCGGATGTTCTTTGTTTGCTGATTGAACAGAAAATAACATAGAGTTACAAGAAGTCCGTCGGAAAAATAATTCTGGCGGATTTTTTTATACCTAAGCGTAAAAAATATGATTGAAAAACAGGAAAGCATCACTGCTAAACTTTGCCTATTCGCGAGAGCTTACCATTCTGGCGCCGACAGCCAAAGTCCTAAGATTTTTGACGATTATCTTTCTTTTGACCTGATGGGCAGAAGCGAGTATGAGGAAATCGGTCAGTTGATTGAAAATGATTTCGATTCGGAAAAGTATGACGAGAACCGCTGGTTCAGATACAGCAACATCAAGGACGTGCTTTATAAGTACATCCTGCCGATTCCGCTCTCGCGCCTAAGCTTTGCGGAGCACGCTCTCGCCGATTTCGCCGAGGCTCATGACGGCAAGATACAGTATGTGATATGCGGAGCGGGAATGGACTCTTTCGCATTCAGAAACATAAACAAGAATATCCGCATTTTCGAGATTGACCATCCTGATACGCAAGCGTACAAAAGGCAGCGCATCAAGAAACTGGAATGGACCGTGCCGCAGAATTTGACTTTTGTGCCAGTGGATTTCTCTAAGGACAATCTTAAGGACAGACTTCTGCAGAGCGGCTTCGATACAACGTTGCCTACGTTCACTGCGATTCTTGGCGTTTCGTATTATCTGACATTGCCGGTCTTTGAGGAAACCTTGAGAATCATTTCGGAACTTACGAGTGAAGGGAGCCGTGTGATTTTTGACTTTCCGGATGACTCGACATTCTCAGAACGTCAGTCGGAACTGAATCCACGCGTCAAGGAACTGGCGGAGGTCACGAAGAGACTCGGAGAGCCGATGCTTCATGGGTTCTCGGTGGAGGAGATAAAGGGCGCATTGGAAAGACACTCTATGTTTATTGACCGGCATGAAGGACCAGAGGAAATCCAGAAGAAATATTTCTCAAACAGAAAGGACGATTTGAAAGCCTACGAGAATGTTCATTTCATTGTGGCGGAAAAGACAGTGTAGCTGATTTCATATAACAAAGAAAGGAAGACTGAGTGTCTCATGACCCGTTTCATCTCCAGATTCTCGTACCCTTCCGGGCAGGTGGAGGGAGACGAGTGGAGAGATAGACCGTCGGATTGAAGGGTGACGCTCCTACGGAGTTCTATAAGGAATAATACGTTTTATACAGGGACTCCGCCCTACGGGCTCCATTTTGCTTCGCAAGGAATCGGGCGGTGCCTCGGCAGAGATTATGCATGCATAACTCTGCGCTCGGCTTGCTCCGACATCCCTGCCTGTATTCTGTCGTCCCTACGGGACTATTTTTGTCTTGTTTTACAAGACATTTTGGGCGGCGCCTCGGCAGAGTTCGAGTAAACTCGACTCTGCACTCGGCTTGCTCCAAAATTGGGACGGATTGAAGGGTGACGCTCCTATGGAGTTCTGAGCGGAATGGGCGTTTTATACAGGGGTTGAAACCCCTGCCTGTATTATAACGTCCCTACGGGACTTGCTATGGGGTGGTGACGCCCCTACGGGGTTCTTGTCTGTAATCTGACGTCCAATTGTCTGGCCACACAGGATATTTTGGGAGAATAGAATGGGAAGGGTGGCGGGGGAAGGGACATTAAAATTTGTCACTTCGGGTGAAGTTTCCTAATTTTGTCCGCATTAAGAACGGCGAGCACATCCAGCCACCTGTCGTGGTACGGCAGTGTCGATAAAAAAGTAGCCGTTTCCGGCCTTGTAGTTCAATGGATAGAACGAAGGTTTCCTAAACCTTAAATTTGGGTTCGATTCCCAGCGAGGCTACCAGATCCATCTTTTCAGAAAGGGCATTCCTGCTCCCGCATCGCATCCTCAAGAACATGAATGAACGCTCCGAAGCCATCATCCTGCATGCCCTTCGTCATTCCGACACCTCGACCATTGTCCATGCCTACACGCGTCAGCGCGGTCATATCACCTTCGTCATCAACGGCGGCACGTCGAGTCGCCGGTCGTCTCGTTCCAGTGTCCGTCGGCTGATGACCCGTCCGCTCTCGCTCGTCGAGGTGGACTACGCGCTGAGTGGCAAGCGTGAGTTGCTACACGCATCGGACGTTCGATCGCTGCACTCCTTCGAAACCATCGACTCCTCGCCCGAGCGGAGTGCGATGGCACTGTTCTTGTCCGAGTTGCTGTACCGTACGCTACGATTCCCGAATGGAGACGAGCCGCTATTCGATTATCTCCGGAGCGCCCTCCTGGCGTTGGACGACCCGAAGACAGCAATGGGCAACTTTCACCTGGTATTCCTCATGCGATACATCGCAGCATTAGGTCTGTCTCCTCACACCGACTCCTACTCCTCGGGAGCACTTTTCGACATGGAGGAAGGCTCTTACGTTGCCGCCCGCACGCCCTACGCCACCCTTCTCCCAACGGACGAATCCACTGCGCTGTACGCCCTTCGCAGCATCACGTTTGAGGACTCGACGTCGGTGCGGTTTCCTGCGGAGTTGAAGCAACGGCTAATCCGTTCGCTGATAGAATACCTTCGCATTCATTTAGGCAATTTCCCTCCCTTACAGTCGCTTGACGTAATCTATACATTGTTTGCCTAAGCAGCCTCCTTCGCAACGAAATTCCCGTTCTCGTCATACTCCGTCTCGCACCACCCATACACCGTGCCGTTCTTGCCCTTCATCAGCTGGACTCTGAACGTTATCTTTGCGTCAAATCGGTCATTAGGGATTCATTGATTATCCTACATTGTTTTGCACTGCTCCTTGTTCACAACCCTATCTCTGAACAGCCGCATATTTGTGAAGTTACGCGAGATATTCTGTACATTATGCCACACCACCATATCTTTGACTAACATAGTTGTAAATGGTGTCTCGGTAGTAGTTGATGCTTTCGTCGGAATAGCTCTCTGGGAGTTCTTTCCAGAGGATGTCACGAATGGTGATGATGATGGATGCTCTGGTCTCTTGCTTGTCGAACGGATGATCCATCGTGGCCAGTTGGGCCTTTATCTTCTCCAACAATTCTTTTGCGACGACCTTTAGCTTCTTGATGTCTTCCTTTGAGAGGTCATCTTTCATCAGCACATCGTACATGGAGAGCTGTTCGTCATTCTCAAAACCTTCACGAATGTAGCGTTTCTCCTCCTCGGTCAGGTCGTGAGAGAGTTTCATCAGCTCTTCGAAGGTTTTCTCTATCGTTGCGCGGTTCTGCTCCTGGTTATAGTCGTGAATGATTTCCTGATACTTCTCGTAAAAGTTGATACGTGAGGGATTCTGAGCTAACATCTGAGCGATACGCTCTTGAAGCAGTTCCTGTATATCTTTCAGAACAAGATTCTTTTCTTTGCTCTTGGCAAACTCACGACGGAGTAGTTCAAAGTCAATGCCGCTAATATCAAAGCGACGTGACTCTGCTACCATTGTGGAATTCGAATCTACTTCTAAATACTCATTCACGATTTCGTTGATGGCTACGCTCAAATCAGTGATGTCAGCATGTTTGCGTTTCTGTTGCAGTTCCTTGTAGATGGCTTCGATGGCATCTTTCTGCTGTTTCATCTCGGGTGTGATGTCCTCGCGGTCGAGGTATTTCCATAGCTTCAGCAGCGTAGAGGCAAACGTGCAGTAGGACTTCCTGATTTCCGCTGTCTCGCACATTGCATTAGCTGCCTTCTTCAGCAGCGACAGTTTTTCGAAACTCGCGGCTTTGATGAGGTCATCCAACTCAAAGCCGTGCTCTTTCAGGAAAGCCGCCGCAGCGGCTATCGTCTCTATGACATGCTTGATGAGCTCTTTCTTATCAATCGTCGGGTCGTTGCCCCCTGCGCCACCTTCCGGGTTGGCGGTATAATCGGCCAATGCCTGGCGCAGGGCTTTCACAATGCCGATATAGTCGATGATCAGACCGTTTGTCTTTCCCTCGGCTACGCGATTGGCACGGGCGATAGTCTGCATCAGCGTGTGTGCCTTCATTGGCTTGTCAATATAAAGGCAAGACAAGGTCTTCACGTCAAAGCCTGTCAGCCACATGGCGCAGACGAAGACCACCCGTAGCCGCGAGTCATCCGCCTTGAAAGCCTTGTCCAGTTCTTCTTTCTCCATCCGCTCTCGGTGTGGCTTGATGTCGAGGTCCCACTTCTGGAATGTCTGTATCTCGTTCTGCTCTTGCGAAACGACTACCGCCATGTCCGTCTCGCGCATCCATTCCAGTTTGCGTTGCATCTCTTGTGCCTCTTGTTGTGAGGTGCATTTAGCGATGGCTTCTTCCAAAGTCTTGATTTCGCGCTGCCAGTATTCCTGCACATAGTTGAACATTCGTACACAGGTCACCTTGTTATAGCATACGAACATCGCCTTGCCCGATGTCCACAGGTCGCTGTAATGATGCACAAAGTCCTTGGCAATCAGGCGCAGACGCTTGGCAGCCGTCAGCAGATGCACCTCCTTGGCAAACTCCCGTTCCAGCTTGGCCAGTTGGGAGGCATCGAGTTCGCCCGCTTGTTCCAGGGCAGAGACTATCTCATCGTTAATTTCAGGATTCTTCAGATCCTGCAGTTTCTCACCACGATTCTCGTAGTAAAGTGGAACGGTAGCCTTATCTTCCACGGCCCGTTTGAAATCGTAGATACTCACGTAGCCGCCGAAAGTACGGGCGGTAATATTGTCATTGGAAAGCAGCGGTGTGCCTGTAAAACCAATGCGGTGGGCTGTTGGCAGCAGGTGCATCAGGTTGTCGGCAAAGACGCCGTTCTGTGTGCGGTGTGCCTCGTCGCTCATCACGATGATATCGTGGTCGGGATAGATCGGTTCTGCCTTCGGGTCGTTGAATTTCTGAATGAGCGAAAAGATGAACGACGGATTGCCTTTCAACTTCGATTTCAAGTCCTCCCCGCTGCTGGCGATGAATTTCTTCGCCTTCACATTGCCCAGCAAGCCGCAGTTCTCAAACGTGTCGCTGATTTGCTTGTTCAGTTCGTCACGGTCGGTCAGCACCGCAATCGTTGGCGAGCCTTCAAACTTACGTCTGATCTTCTGAGCCAGAAATACCATCGAATAGCTCTTGCCAGAGCCCTGGGTGTGCCAAAACACCCCCAGCTTACCCTTCATTTCCTCTCGATGGCGATACATCTCCACTGCTTGATTCACACCCAGGTACTGATGGTTGCGTGCCAGAATCTTAGCCGTTCGTCCGCCGCTGTGGTCGTAGAGGATGAAATTTTCCAATAAGTCCAGCAGGTTCTCTTTTTTGCAGATACCTCGCAGCATCGTTGGCAGCTCGACGTTGCCATGATCCAACTCTGTCAATCGTTTCCACTCATGGAAGAACTCCCACTTGGCACCCACTGTACCCACACGGCTTTCCATGCCATTGCTCAGCATAATCATGGCATTGTGGTGGAACAAATGCGGTATGGTATCAAGGTAGTCGCGATAGTTGTCGGTATAGGCATTCTGTATGTCCTGGTCATGATTCTTCAGTTCGATGAAGATAAGCGGAAGACCATTCACGAAGCACACCACATCTGCTCTGCGTTTGTGGATAGGCCCCTTTATCCAAAGTTCTCTGACTGCAATAAACTCGTTGTCATCCACATTGGCAAAGTCCAT